>Ga0316222_1000262_pt1 | contig 84611 bp, 80 predicted proteins | sample TBH18011metaG_FD_206008 | JGI IMG/M metagenome (GOLD analysis project Ga0316222, IMG submission 206008) | Freshwater microbial communities from Trout Bog Lake, Wisconsin, USA - TBH18011 | ecosystem: Environmental > Aquatic > Freshwater > Lake > Hypolimnion/Profundal zone | place: USA: Wisconsin...
TGGCGAGTTCCGGCTCGAATCGGTTCAGCCAGTGGCCAGTACTTGATGCCGGTCCAGACTTTGACCGCGCCGGGAATCTGACGCAGGGGCAGGCCAAAGCTGGCGCAGATGCTCTGGAACGTCGGCGGCAGCTCATTGACGTACCGCTCCGGGTCGATGCCCTGGTCGTCGTCCTCGGACTCAATGAGAAACCGGGATTTCACTAGCTGAACATGATGGGCCACGCGCCGCCGATCCGCAGCTGCCGCTGGCGCAGGGCTTCCCGCTCCTCGGCCTCTTCCCGCTCGCGCTCGGCCTTTTCTTTCTGTCTACGCTCAGCGTATTCTTTGAGGTCTTTTTCGTCCAGGTGTCGGTCCATGCCTCTAACTACCGGATTTGTCACCAGACCACGAGCGGGTGGCCGGTCAAGCCCAACAGGAAATTGACGATGCAGAAAAGACCCACCAGGATGAACAGGCCGTCCCAGACGGTGCGCACGATGGCAGGCGCGGCCAGCTTGGCGATGAACCAGATGCCGACCCACCAGATGGCCAGCACGCAAATGCCGACCACCAGGAAATAGAGCAGGCTGTGAATGAGACCGCCGGAATTGCTGACTTCCAGGGCGGCAAATGCAAGTGTCTTCATGGCGCAACGCTAGCACGGTTTAAGCCGATCAGCTATCAGGTATTACCCGTACTCAGAAGTAGGCGTGCGGCCCGCTGCCGCCGGGAATAGGCCGGTTGTGCTTGTTCCACGTGGAAAGTCGCTGGAGGAAGCTGCGCAGGACCATGACCATGGCGCTCTCAGGCAGATCGAAGCTCTCGTAGCGGTCGCGTCCGGGGACGCTACGCTTATCCAAGTGCCAGAGCTTCTCGCGGTCGCGCTCGGGGCCGCTGTACTTCTCCCAGCGCCAGAGCTTCTCGCGGCGGCCCTGGAATTCGCGCTCCGAGTCCATCGGGAAGACCCGGCACACGCCGCCGTTCTGAAGCTGCTTCTCCCAGCACTCCTCGCTGTTGCGGTGGCTGGGGTGGCCGTCAGGCAGGGGCTTGAAGCCATTGCCGCGCAGCAGGCGTTGCAATGGGAAATTGCCGACGTTTACGGCGTCGTCGAATTCCTGGTCGTCAGTCTCCAGGAGCCGGTTTGCGAGCTGGTGGGCACGGTCCATAGCTTATTTACGCTTTTTGCCTAGCAGCAGTACGAAGACGGCCAGGCACAACAGGATAATGACCGGGTCATAGTTCATTTGTGCTCCTTGAAAGCGGCCAGGCCGGTGGTGCTTAAGATTTTGCGGAGCTGCTTCATGCTCTTGATCTCGCCTTCATGGAGCCACGCGCCGTGCGCCTCAAACGAGATCACCCGGCGTTTACCTGCGGTGGGCGCACAACTTTGCGGCGGGGTGATGCACACCTTGTCGTCCAGGTACGCCTTGACCTGCTGCGGTGTCAGCATGACTTTCCAGACTCCGTTGGGGATCAGCTGGGAGATGCCTAGCATGATCCCAGCGTCAGGTAAGAACTGGTGGTAGGTGGACTGCCACTGTGTGCGGTAGTAGGGCGCGCCCTTGAAGCCAAGGGGTTCGACGTGGCGGAGGTATAGTTTCATTTTGGTAGCTTGAATAGGAGAATGTGGCGCGGGTCCATCAGGGCTGGCTCGGAGCGCCAGCCGTCCGTGGCGCTGTTGTAGCCCAGGGTGGCGAGGATGATCCGCATGGTCGCGACCTCGGTGTTGAGCACCACCGCCGCGTCGCCGCTGTTCATGCTGTCGGCCAGCAGTATCAACTGTTGTAGCCGGGTGCTGCCCGACGGACGGGCGGCAGGTGGCGGCAGGCCCGGGATAACCTGATGCAGCGGAGGAAAGTCAGTTTGGTTGTTCATGGTACGTGTAGTTGAGAAGCGAAATAGCGGGCCTGGGCCTGGAACACCTCGTCGAGGTGCTTCTCCCGGGCGGCGCGGTCGACCATGGCGGGCAGCTTGCCCAGGCCGAAGTCGGACTCGACCATGGCGCGGGGCACGGTCTTCACATTGCGGATCAGGCGCAGGTTGATGCGCGGGTGGGAGCAGATGATGGCCAGCTGCTCGAACAGGTTGCCCTGGCAGCCCATCTCTGGGCCGTACAGCAGTTCCAAGGTACTGGCCTTTTTGTCGAGGCGGTAGATGGACCGGTTGGAGGGCACGCCCCAGATGGCCCGGTCGTTCAGCCTTTGAAACTGGGCGACCGTCCAGTCGATGTCGGAGGGACGCGGCACGTACTTCATGCAGACAGTGTAGACAGAAATACGGCCCAGTCAACATTATATTTTACTGATCAGGTGGCCGCAGGTTTTGCAGCGTCTCGTGGTACCAGGCGTCGGCGGAGCGGCAGGTATTCACGATCAAATCGCCCAGCTCGTCCGGGTCAAACTTCGGGTTGGCGACCAGCTGCGTCAACTGCCGGTCCATGGCCTTCAGTACCGTGGCCGCGTGATGGGCGTCTTTGACATGGAAAAACGCGTCGTCGCCCATGCTGACCCGGAAGCCTTCCCAGTTATTGTGGATGAAAAACTGTACGCCGATGACACCCTGGCAGAGGCGCAAGGCGACGGCGACGTTAGTGACGTAGACTTTCTGGTAGCACTCGTGCATGCTCTTGGAGTCGTTCCACAGCACCATGTATTCCGTTTTGCCGATTGGCCAGTAGTTCAGGTCCTTGAGCAGGCGCACCAGGTCGGGCGAGGTCAGGTAGTGACCGACCGCGCGGGGCATGTCCAGCTCCGTGTCTGATTCCTCGGATTCGTTGCGTAGCCTAAGTCTTTGTGCGGTGTTAGCCGCCAGGCTGCTCTGGCGCAGGTTGCGCAGTTCCGTGGCCAGGTCATTGGCCCGGAGTGCTACGGTGCTGGTGCTGTATTTGCCGCTGGTCCACTCCGGCAGGTGCTGGTTGAGCCGGGCGAGGAACACGTTGATCAAGGAGCCGTGGATCAGCGGTCGCCAGTTCATGTATTGCATCGGGCTTTGCAGGTCTGACCGGTAGCCTGCGACAAACGAAAAATCGGGGCTGGTCTCGTCTGAGCGCATCAGGCGAATGATAAAGCGAACGAGGGACGTTTTAAGTTGGATGTCCTTGTAGAACGAATGGCTAGCATCTTCAGCGAAGGGAGTGAATCCGTTGCTGATCAGCACATCGTGGCTGGTGGAGCGCAGCAGCGCCTCGGGATTATCCAGCTCCTCGTCCGACTCCTTGATCTTCAAGCCCGACACGTAGTGGCGGTCCAGCTCCGCCCGGTTGTGGCTGTACGCGCGCCAGTCCGCCAGGGACTGGTCTGAAAAGTAGTGCGCCGGTACGCCCAGCTTGACGCCGCAGAATGCGCTCGCGCCGTTGCCGCCGCCGTAGACTTGAAGCTTGTAGCCGGTGATGCCGTATTTCTGCGTGTATTCCGTTACCAGCTTGCGCGTGCCCAGCTGGCTGATGGGCTGGTCGTCCAGGTCGTAGGCCCAGTAGGTGTAGCCGAACAGGATCACCCAGCGGCCCCAGACGTTGACCTGCGGCAGGTTCAGCCCGAAGTTGGTGGCGTCTTTGGCGAAGGTGCCCAGGTCCAGCGCTTCGTGCGCCGGGCCGCCGTGCTCCAGGCCGGTGATGTCAGCCAGGTACCGGCCAACGTCTACATTGTCTGGATCGGCGCTCTCACCCAGCAGCTCCTCACCGTCTTCGAGCAGTCTTTTGACGTCGCCCAGGTCGAAAATTTCCAAGTCGACCTCAATCATCTGGCCGTACTCACTGGTGCCTTCGTACAGCTTTTGCGTGCTGCCGGAGCCGAGGAAGGAATCCCAGGTGCCGCTGCTGGTACTGATAGGTTCCTCGTGTAGCAGGTACTGGCGGACCAGGTACACGCCGCGCAGGTCGGCTTCTTCCTGGTTTTTGGCGAACCAGCAGCTGATGACCAGCTCGTTGAAGGTGTCGTGGCCGCAGTCGCTGCAATTCAGGCCGTTCTGCCGCAAAGCGGACATGGCGTTGTTTTCCAGGCGGTGCATGTCCTCACCCAGCTTGACCCAAATCTCCGGTGTCAGCTTCGTACCCGCTTCGTCGGCGTTGAGCTGGATCATGTCTTCGCCGCTGAGCTTGACAGCGGCTCCGAAATTGCAGCGGGCCAGTTTTTGCAGCAGTAGAAAGCGTTTGCGCGCCATGGCCTCGTCGCCCGCCTGATTGATGTAGTGGAACGGGTCGACCTCGTCAGGATCGGCCTCCTGAAGCGGCAGGTCGAGCAACTTGGCGGCGTAGGCGATGGCAGCGGCGTTCACAGGTTGGTCGGCTCCCAGAGCAGGCGGTTGCCGTAGATTCTTTTGATTTCAGCCGCGTCGTGCGGGGAGTTCAGATCGAACACGACTTGGGTGGTATAGCTTTCCACGCAGCTGAGCCATGGGTCAATCAGGTAACGGTCGTCTACAATTACAAAGTCGGTGCCGTCGTACTCGGCGGAAATAACGCCCAGTGGATTGCTGTCGGAGCTGTAGCCCCAGACCCTGGCCCGGTCCCGGCCAATGAGGTCAGCGATGGCCACGGCGTAGCCGGTGCTGGTGACGCCGGACAGGCCGCTGCCGACGAATTCTGAGCCGCCACTGCGGCGTCCGTGTACATCGTCTTCGTCGTCCAAGGCGCTGCCATCGTCGTCATCCGGCGGGTCCGCGATCATGCGGTCCCAGGGCAGGCTGTCAACCCAGCGTTCCAGTTCTTGCTGGCTGACGCCGGGTGGCGGCGGCTGGACCGGCTTGAACATCTGGTCAATCAGCTCGTCCGGACTCAGTTCCGGCCCGGCATCTGGTTCGTCGTTGCCATGTTCCAGCATGATGTCTACAATACTAACAGCGTTCACGCCTTAAATACAATGGAAGAAATCATCACAACGCGCGAGGTTTTGCGGTTTTTTGCGCCAGGTTACCGGCGCAAAAGAATGTTGACCCGCTGGAACTTCATCTACGACTCCTACCATTCCGGGCAGTCGGTCGAGGCTATCGCCGAGCACTGCGGCCTGCACAAGACCACTATCGTCCAGCTGTTGAAGCGGGCGGCCCAAGAGCGGATCAAGAGCGGCCAGCTCGTCTGGCCGCTGGCTCCAGATGGCCGCCGTATCTGCGACATTGACAGTCCCATGCCCCGGGATGGCCGCCCCTGGGAGTATGAGCACCGGCGAGCGTATCACCTCAAAAACGTCAACAGCACCGAACGGAAGGACGTTGGGTACTGTCCCGTCTGCCGCAAGGGCGGCTGCATTTTCGGCGGCAAAACGCTGATGGAGGTTTTCAGTTCTTCACAGGCATGAGCAAATTCAGCCGATTCTTCGGGACCTCCGCCATCAAAGCCGGTACGCCCAGACCCTCTCTGCCGCCGGTGGGCCGCCCCGCAGTACCCACGCGTCGTCCGCAGCCTGAACCAGCGACTCTGGAGGCCCGGAAGCCGCTCATGATCGAGCCGCGAAACTTGGCGGCTGACGCAGGCGTCAAGGAATTCAAGCCGTCGGAGATGCGTCTGCTGGTCCAGCAGGCGCTCAACGATCTGGGCCAGCACCCGCACCCCGAGGAAGTGGCAGGCTACCTGCAAGCGGCGGCCATGCTGCGCGTGGCCAGTGAGCTGGCCGAGCTGCGCAAGTTGCTGGAGTCTGGCGCGGCAGGCGTCACCGTAGGAATTGAAAATGGAAAGTCCCAGCCAGGCTGAGTACGACGCGGGCAAGCAGCTCCTGGACACGTTCCCGTTCGTCTGGGGCGTGTACGACGGCCAGGGCGAAGCCTGGGTGGGCAACAGCAGTGGGCCGTTGGTGTACCGGGAGGAGATTCTGGCCAAGGCGGCGGCCACGATCATCACGGAGTGCATGGTCACGACGGGAGGTCGGTTCCGGGCCAAGCTCTTCACTGACGAGCCGCTGCGGCTGAAAGATGAAGTGGAGTACCGTATTTCCATCGAAGAAGCCATGCAGCGGATCGAAGGCCGGTGCCCGTCGCCGCCGGTAGTTACACCAAATGGTGACCGAACCGAACGCGGCTGACGACCTGTCCCTCCAGAGCATGGAGCGGATGGTGGCCGACGTTCCACCCACCTGGGAAGCTGTGCTCAAAAGCCTGGGCTACGCTAAAATCAAGGATGGCCGGGACTACGAAAAGCACTGCACTGCCACTAGGTTTATTCGAGCTTATCCGGGCAACTCCAAGGACGTCATTTTGATGATCTACATGTCCAATAATCCGGTCACCTATTTTCGGGTGCCACGGCCCAGCTCGAAGTTCGAGGCGTTCGTGCGCATCCTTGAGGAAGAGCTGTCGAAGCCTCTGGGTCTGGACGGCAAAGACGACATTTACGTCCGGGTGTGCCACCGGATTCCGAAGGTAGACTTGGACGACGATCCGGTAGACGAATCCATGGACCCTGACGACCTGTCCCCGGAAAGCATGGAGCAGATGGTCACTGACGTTCCCGCCTGGTACCAGCCGCTGGTGGACCGTGGTTTCAGCGTGCGGATGCGCGACGGCTACAAGCCGGAACTGCACCGAGACTACGGCCTATTTTCAGTGGACATACGAAATTTAAGAAGTACTAATTATGAGGTACGGGCGTACCACGAGTACGAGTTAACTGCGGATATGTGGTGTACGCAGGATCAAGTCGTGCATCTGGTAAATTTGATCGAGCGGGAACTGAACCGTCCGGTGGGCACCGACAGTATAATCCATCGCTTGCGCGCGCTACACCACGACTGGACCAGAGGCGACCTGGCCGCGATTAACGACCGGGTACAAGGCCAGGAGGACGACTTGCGGGAGGCCGTTCCCTACCGTGACCCAAATAAGCCTCTGTTGCCACTCAAAGCTGGTGTAGGCGTACGGCACAGGCTGGCGGTCAGCGACAATCCGGACGAGGAGCATGTCAAGGCCCTGGCCAACGGTGGCTGGATCAAGCCCCAGCCGTTACCCAAGGGCGCGCAGGTGAAAGTGAGGGATGAGCGCTCGCGGTATTTCGGCGAAGTGGGCACTGTCGAAAGCTCTAGGTTCGATTCGGCCTGGGTCAAGTTCGACGATGAGTCGATCCGTTTTCCGCTGGAGCACCTGGAGCTGGTGCAATATCGCCAGGAGTCCAAGCTGATTCTCGTAGACGCTTTGCCGTCGGAGGTTAGAGTGCGGCTGGCTCAGTTGGAAGAAGCGGCCAATCCTGACGATTTTGATCTGATGGGCTATGCCCACGACACCGTGGACCCGGATAAGGCGCTTGGTGAGTTGGGATTGCGGCGGACGATACCAGTCAGCGCTGGCGGCTCTAGCATGATTCAAGCGGGCTGGGAGTTGCGCACGCCTAAAGCCATGTTTTACGTCTACAGTCTAACCGACAGAGCGCCTTACGTCTGCCAGATGTTCTTTCCTACGGAAAGGGGAAACGGCGGGAAGTACTGGTGCCTGTCGCCCCAGCACGTGCGGGATGCGGAAAGCGTTCAAGAGGCGGTCAAGATCATCAGGCAGTGGCAGCAGGACGTGGCCAGTGGATTGGTGATCGAATCTCAAGCTGACCTGGACGATCCCGAGGCGATCCTGCGCGGACATAAGCGCCAGCTGTCGCACGTGCTCTACTCCGACGGCGGTGAAGGCCGTCGGGTGTACATGGTGACCGCGTCGAGCGTGGACAAGGCGGTTGAGGTAGCGCGGAACCTGGAGCTGTTCAATGACGCCAAACACGTCTGGATTGAGCAGTACGAGCAGTTCCCGCATAAGCAGGGCGAGTGGCCGGAAATCAAGCCTACCGGCCTGGTCTGGGACTTGACGCCGGACTACAAGCCGTGGGCGCGGGTCCAGGAAGCGGTGGACGTGGACGATCCCGAATCGTTCCTGCGCTCTTACGTGAGGACCTGGTACGTGTTGCGCGCGATGCCAAAGCGTAGCAAGCGTTTCGGTGATGCCGTCTATTATTCTACGTCTTTTACCTTGGAAGAGGCCACGGCTTATGCGCGCAAGCGGCACTTGATGGCACCGGAAATGGGTTTACGTGCCTGGATCAGCGAGTATGCGGAGCCAGAGCATGCGCCTGGCGTGTTCGTAGACACAGAGGCAACAGGCCGTAGATGGGACATCATGCCGGACTATACGTTGGTGGCGCGGGTGTCTAAAATTGCGGAAAGTGAAGAGCCGACCGCGTCCGAAATCACCGCTGCCGCTGAAAAGGCGGAGCCGCCCAAGTCGCCCGAGCACGCGGAGGCGGGCAACTACCCGAAAGGCCATCTGCACCTGTACGGCCTGGACATCACCATTGAAAACGCCAGGGGCCAGGAGCGCTCCGGCGTCGACAAGGGCGGCAAGAAGTGGAGCGTAGAAATGCCCGCCCACTACGGGTACATCAAGGGCACCACCGGCAAGGACGGAGATCATGTAGACGTCTACATCGGCGAGGACCCGGCCTCGGACAAAGTCTGGGTCGTGGATCAGCTGGACGCGGAGAGCGGCAAGTTCGACGAGCATAAGTGCCTGCTGGCGTTTCCGTCCAAGGCCAAGGCCGAGGAGACCTACCTGGCCGGGTTTTCGGACGGCAAGGGCAAGGAGCGCCTGGGCGGGATGACCGAGATGACCGTGGCGGAGTTCAAGGAGTGGGCGCACTCAGAGGAAACTGACGAGCCGCTGGCCGAATCCGACGATCTCGACGATCTCCGGCGCTACACCCAGGCGGCGGACCAGCCTTGGGCCTGGCGCAAGGACCCGGCAGACTTCAAGTACGAGATCACGTTCAACGGCAAGCCGGTGGACTGGATGGGCAACGAGCAGTCGGCGGAGTTCATGGCGGGCGCGCTCAACGAGCTGTGGAATACGGACAAGTCCTGGACGGTTAACAGCTGGGAGACGCCCAGCAACTGGTACTGGCGGGTGAAGTGGGGTCGGAAACCGGAGCGCACCAGTCCGCACTATTGGCCTTCACGCCGACGCCGTCGGAACGAGTCCTCAGACCCGGACGACTTCGACATGGACGCGTACGCCAAGGAAGCGTACAACCCGGATTACATGCTACGGAGCCTGGGCTTTCATCCGGGCCGCCCGGGCGCGTGGGACATCGCCATCGTCGGCAAAAACAACACCGACATCCTGATGGTGGTGGAGCCGCAGAAAAACTACCGGTCAGGCAACATCTACTGGAACATCGAAGTCTACCTGGGCGTGCCTGGGTCGAACACCATGGAAGTGCGGGCGCAGTACAGCGGCAAGGAAGCGACCATGGAGCAGATACGGGTCTACCTGGCGAAAATCATCAAGCGCTTTTACGCGGTGGACATCAGCGACGACTCGGTGCATGTGCTAGCGGAAAGCGCCGAGGAGGCGGACCGGAATTTCTGGTGCTTTGAGGCGGACGACGAGCCGGACGTCAGCCGGTACATGGACGCCGTTTACGACGTAGACGAGGTGTTCCGGCAGCACGGGTATACCCGGCGGATGCGCGGGGAGGACGACAAAGCGCTCATTAAGCACTTCCAGCTGCCGCAGTCGATTTATCTCCGGTCCGACAACTTGAAGCGCGAGATCAAGCGGGTCTACGTGCGCGATGATAGCGGCGACACGCTCGTGATCGGCGCAGTGATTGAGCCGCTGGCGGGCGTGGCCAACGCGCGCCCGATGTACTGCTCGGCGTGTGGGATTTTTCTGAATCCAGCCAAGCTGAACAACATTGACTACAACCTGGCGGTGTCGGTTCGTCGCGCGCTAGTGCGCATCGACGCAGCCATGCGCCGGATTCCCAACTTCAACAGCAAGCGGAATCTGGACAAATGGCTGGCGGACATGGCCAAACAGGTGGAGGCGGATGTCGAGCGCATGGGCGCTAATGCGGTGGAGGAGAGCGCCGCCAAGGCGGTGGTGGCGTCCAAACTCTGGGAGACGGACGACGAGTTCGACCTGAGCAGCTACGTCAACACCACTTTCGACATCGAGGCGGAGCTGCGGCAGCATGGCTTCGTCCATGGACCCCGGAGTTCGCGTAACAACGTCCTGTGCGAGATGTACAAGTCGTACCCGATGCCCCAGACGTATACGGTCGGTCAGGCCAGCTACGACCAGATGGACGTGGGTTTGATTTTCGATCCCAAGTCGGCCCGGGACTGGAGTAATAGTTTCGTGGAGGTTTATTTCAGCAACCGGGAGCACCCGGAAGTCCGGTTCAAAGTCGGGAACGCCACGCTGCTGCCGATTTTGACCGGCCAAAACGAGTACGGTGAGCACATCGTGGACCCAAACATGGCCATCCGCCGGTTCCTGGGCAAGCTGTCGACCTTCGTCAGCTCGATCAACTGGCCCAAGGCCCCGCAGGCGGTGCGCGCGGCGGCGGAAGTTCAGCAGGCGCTGTACGCGGTGGAGCACGAGCACGTGGACGAGTCCGAGGACCTGGATGATCCCGAGGCGACGCTCAGTCGCTACAGCACGCCGGAGGTGATTTTGCAGCGCCTGGGCTATGTGCCGTACGAGCAGGCGGACAATGATTTGCCGGATAATCCATACCTGCGGTTCGTGAAAACCATCGAGCTAAACCCGCCCGTGAAGACCATCACCCGGCTGGTGCTCCCCCGGGCGACCATCCACGTCAGTTACAAGCAGAACGACCCAGGTCATCCTGATCCCTGGCGTTGTGTGATTGTGGTGCGGGCGCAGTTCAGTGACAACCAGGGCCGCATCCGCCTGTTCAGCGCCGGGGCGGGCTTTCAGAATACCATCGCCATGACGGAAGCCATCCAAAACGCGACGGCGGCCATCGAGAAATTGCTGAATGTACCAGGTGGCGGTTCAGACGAGTTGTACGACATGCAGGAGCGATTCCGGAAGGCGGAATACGGCATCTTAAGGCCGCCGCGCCGGATCGAATCACAGGAGGACCCAGAGGCGTGGCTGAAGCAGAACCTGCCTGATCTGAAAACCGGGCTGCCGGTGGACGTTGATCCGAAGTACTACACCCGTATCGAAGTACACGGCTGTAAACAGGTTGGTGACGACGTGGAAGTGGACGACCTGGACTCGCAGTTTTTCAGTGTGTACCTGCGCCAGCGCCTGGGCAACGAGGCGGAGCACATCAAGGACTTCACCACAAAAGAAGCGGCACTGGAATACGCCCACCGGCTGGAGCAGGATTACAAGCTGCCGCTGAGCATCCCGCCGGTGTGGACCCGCTACGAGTCGGAGGAGCCGCCCCTGGACCCAGAGGCGTGGCTGAAGCAGCAGCTGCCGAGCATGCAGCCGGGGCTGCCGAAGCACATTGATCCGAAGAACGTGGATGCCATTGAAATTCACGGTCTCAACGCGGAAGGCGATGACGTTTGGCAGGACGACGAAGACCCGCTAGCTTTCGGAGTCTATCTGCACTTGATCAATCCTGGCGGCATTGACGACACAGGCAAAGATTACGACACGCTGGCCGAAGCGGTTGCTTACGCTGAACACCTGCACCGGGCCTATGGCTGGCCGGTGTACAACTACTGCGCGGAGTAATTAAGGCATGAGCAGAGCGTGTGAGCTGGTACAACGGGTGTTGGAAGCAGATAATCTGGACGTCAATCCGGAGGACTATCTGAGCCGCACGCTGCCCCAGCTCAGCCAACAGAATTACGCCCTGAAAAGCCCCGTCGCCCCGGCGGCGGAGGGCACTTCGCCCCTGCGGGTGGTCCTACACCACTCCCTGTCCAGCGGTCCGCGCGGCACCCCGCGCGAGGAGTGGGTGACCCACGTGGAAAACATGGAAATGGGCGGTTACAACTGGGGCCACTATTTCCGGGACTACGCCGAGGCCGTGGCCGACTACAAGAAACGCTGCGAAAAGTACGGCGTCGACTGGAACCAGTCGGAGACGTTCGTGGACGAGTAAATAATAGTGTTGACTGAACCCGATAATTGTATACATTGACCCGTATGAATGCGCGAGAAGTAGTCAACGATCTGCTGGAGACCGACGAACAACGCCAGCTCGGTGAGTTTTTAGGAGTGCTGTCGCCGTTTGCCCAGAAGGCCATCATGGCGGGAATGAATTCCGCAGCGGGCAGCAGCGCTCTGGCCCGGCACTTTAAGTCGATCCTGTTTCCCTTCAAGCGCAAGCTGGACCACCTGGGCATGGACTGCGACTTCTTCGCCTATCTGCTGGTGGCCCTGCGCAACCGGCTGATTCCCGCCCTGGGCAGCGACGAGTTTGGTCAGGCGCTGGCCAGTCAGATGGCGCGCTTCACGGCCCACATTCAGCCGCTGGAGGTCGAGCGTCCGATCTCGGCTACTGACATTTTTGGTCCGTATTCGCAGAACTAGCCTCCCAGGTGATGTTCGGCTCCGAATTGTCCGCCCGGGGGTTAAAGGTGGGAATGTTTACGGTGATCCAGATGTGCCACTCCTTGCGGTAGTCCTTCCCGTTGGGGCCTAAAACCCAGGATTTCAAATTATCGACGGGAAACAGCCGCTCGCCCACCACCTGGCGCACGTTGTCGCAAAGCCTGCGCTGAAAATCCGGGTGGTTTTCGTCGCCATCAGGCGGAAAGTAGGTCGTGACGGAAATGACGGCAACTCGGTGGCTGGCGTTGCCGAACGGGACGTGGTAGAACGTGCCGTAGGGGTCGAAGTCGCGCAGCCACCCGGCCAGCGCCTGCTCCCAGTTGTGGAACTTCACGAACTTACTGACGTTTTTCTCCGGGTCGTCCATGTCCGACTCCAGGCTTTCCGCGAAATTGCCGCCGCCGCCGCGCGGGGCCGTGTCGAACTTCATGGTCACGTTGCTGCGGAGCCGACCGTGGAATTCAATGCCGGGCATCAGGTACAGGCCGCTGCCCCCGGCCCATTGGATCAGCCAGTTGTAGACGAGGTTCTTGAACCGCTGGCCGCCGCCGTCGTACTTCAGGTCGTTGGGCAGCGGCATGGCCGTGTCCCGGCGGCAGGTGACGATCCAGGTGGTCTGATTCTTGAAAATTGGTACGCTGGCCTCGCGCCGGTGGACGCCGACATAGCTGTAGAATTTCCGCAGGCCCGCCAGCAATGGGGCTTCGCCGGGGTGGGTGGTCTTGGCGTAGTTCTCCAGGTCGAAGTCGTCCGGGTTGGCCGACTCGGGCAGCCCAGCGTGCGCCCGGGCGCGCTTGACCATGAAGTGAAAAGCCTCTGTGAAGGTCCGGAAGCAAGCCCGGTCTTCATCACGCCAGCCTGCGCAGGCGAACCAGTGGATGTCTTTCCAGACAGGGACCGCTTCGGGCGGCATGTCGTCCATCGGATCGTAGGTGATCGTGCCGATATACGTTGATTTTGTCTGGCCACCGATGTCGTGGTACACGTACCAAGTTCCAACCATCTCGCCTTTTTCCACGCGGTAGCCGGGCACGTCGGACGTGTACAGTTGGCCGAGGTAATGGCTCACGTCAATGTCGTCCGGGTCAGCCGATTCCTGCACCGGCCACCAGGGGATCAGTTTGAAGCGCCGAAGTTCGCCCAGGCCCTGGCTGTCAGCGAATTTTACGAAAGCTTTGTTCGTTTCCTCGCGCGTGGGATAGCTCAAGGCCAGCTCACGGCGCGGCGTCCAGCCGTAGGTTCCGCTGGGACTGCGAAACCAGTACACCGTCCCAAACTGAGATCGGGGATCAAAATAGGAAACTGCCCACGCGTCGCCCAGCCGGTTAAGGTAACGCTGCGGCTCGACGTTGTCGTCAGCTTCCAGCAGGTGTTGGCTTAGGGCGATGCAATTCACTCGTAGTAGTTACGCTATGAAGTTAAGCGCGAACCAGATAGTAAACAAGCTTTTGGAGTACGGCATGAACCCCGACGTGCCGCCTGCTGGCGGCGCTGACGACCCGTGGCGTCAATCGACCGGCCCGCTCCCGATGCCTGAAAAACCCGATTTCTCCGGTATGCGTCCAGGGGCTGCTGCCATGCTCGGTGCCGACGTGCTGGACCCGGAAGACCTGATGGACGAGCCGCTGCCGCCCCAGGGCAAGCCCGGTGGCAAGCCGCCGCAGGGTGGGCCGCCGCGTCCGCCCGGGATGTCTGGCCCGAAACTGCCGGGCCAAGGCTCGCCCGCCCACCCGCGCTTTGCCTGGCGTCCGCCGCCCCCGCCCACTCCATGAAGTGTTAGGCCGTTTGCGCTTTGAAGTTTGTTCGAGCAAACGGTCCAAAGTGAAGGATAGCGGCACTATCGTAGGCTCTTGCTGCCTCTTCTTGCGAGGTAAAGCGGCCTAAATTGACGTGTTTATTGTCGTATCCGATGTGCGCTTGCCACCGGCCATCCCTCTTGCACCAGGATACTCCTTTGTAGATGCTGGTGCAGCCTTTCTGCTTGCGTCTGTTTTGTACGTTTTGCTGGTCTGTTGCTGGTCTGAGGTTGTAGCGCTGGTTGTTCAACCCGTCACCGTCTTTGTGATCAACGCGTGGAATACCAACTACAGCCGCAATTTCTCGGTGCATCCAGACGGCGCGTCGTGGTGGGTCAGTCCGTGATGTCCGACGCACCGCGTACCAGATATTTTTGGTTTTTCCTGGCCACTTTGAAGCTGTCCATTTCCACTGATTTAACCAGGCATAGTCGCAATCGTCTACGCAGGCTATTTTGCCTTGGGTTAAGCTGATGGTTTTCACCCTAAAAAGAACAGGCTTGTATCTAGTTCATGGATTCAGCTGAATTGGTTGATTCTCTTTTGGAGACGGATTCTCCGTATACAAAAAAGGAATTTAGCTTAGAATATCGGCCCTACAAGCGTGGGGACGACTGGTTCTGGTTTTGGGTTTTGAGTGGAAATAAGAAAGATAAAGCGGTCGCCCACGGCGAGGCCGACAGCCGCGCCGCCGCCTCCGTGGCCGCCCGGCTCAAGGCCCGCGAGCTGAAGGGCGTGATCACCAAGGTCAACGTCCAGGAAAGCCGACCGGCAGCCCGTGCCACCGGTCGGCGCGGGGCTTAGGCCGTAACCGGCGTTGCCGCTGCGGCAGCCGCCTTGGCCGCCAGGTACTGTTCCTGGCACTGAATCTTCGACTGCTTGCGGATTTCCATCTGTTCCCGGGCTTTCACCCGGTAGTATTGCCGCGCGCCCAGCTGCTTTTCCTTGCGGCATTCGCGGATGGTCTGACTGAGGTTGGCGTAGCTTAAGCGCCACCTGGCGCGCCACGCCAGGTAAGTTTCACGGTCGGTAAACGGAAGGTTCATAGTAATTGTAGACGTTTAATGTATTGCGGTAGTTGATCTGCGGTACAAGGGCCGAATCCCAACGATGTCAGGGTCGGCTTGCCATTGAAGAACGGCAGGTGGCCAGAATCAATCATCTTGAAACTGGGGATGCCTGCGCCTTGGAGTTCCAGCTCGGCCCGGAGCAGCTGCTGCTCGGTGGCCTGGAGAGTCACCTTGGTGCCGGGCGAATCAGCCAGGTACGCAGCGGTGGCGTGGGGAGCTTGCTTGGATGCCTCGATGAACGCCCCAAGGTAGGCGTGACCGGCCTGGCTACAGAGCTTGCCGGGGGACATGCCAGCGTCATTGCGGACGACGGCATAAAGGCGAAGCACCGGAGGTGTTTCGCGTGGGACCTATGTTGGTGACATAACGAGAGCACTATAGGCGAGAGGGCGAAAGCTGTCAACATGAATTTACATTAGCAGCCTGCGCGGGACCTGGACCACGATCCGATAGTTGGTCGGCCCCGGCTCCTTGGGCGTGATGTCCATCTGGGCCGGGAGCAACCCGTGGCTGGACAAGATGCCGACGATTTTCTTCTGCGCTTTCTTGTACGTGGTCTGTTCGTCTACAACCGTGAACTGAATGATCGCGCCGGAGGGCCGTGGAAAGGCCGAGCCGTAGTGGTCGTGCAGATCGAGGATCAGGTCCGTCAGGGATTCGGCCACGGGCTTGATCTCCGGTGACGCCACCGTCCGGTGGCCATGGCGGCGCGGGGTCTGGTACACGGAACCCTGCTGGAATTGTTCCGGGGTGATCGCGCCCACCTGCCGGTCGAGCTGCTTGAATGGTGGCAGTTTCGGTCTGGGCGGGAGCGGCTTACGGTTCCGGCCATTGAACATGTGAACGGCGCGCGTGTGCGCGTGGCCGGTGGCGAACTCTTCAGGGGTGGCGGTGTAGACTTTCATTTTCGGTTGGCTATGTACAGGGCGTAGGCGGCTTGCTCGGGAGTGGGGTACGGATCAGACAGCTTGGGCGTGATTTGGCGGCGGTTACGCCTGCCGTACGTTTGGGTGATGGCTTTGCCGTTTAAGATGGCGCACCAGGTGCCGTCGTCGTTCCGCTGGAGGTAGCCCTCGAAAGTGCGGGTGGCCTGCGGTTCCCAGGCCGGATCGTCCTGGTTGTAATCTTCCGGCTCTACCTTGTCGTTGGAGTAGGCCAGCCAGCCGTGATCGTACGGCTCAGCGCCGTAAACGCCTTTTTCGCCGCTCCTGTGAATAAGGAACGTGACGCCCAGGTCCTTGTTCACGAAGTTTTTGACGTACGATTCTGGATCAATGTCGTCAGTCGCTTCGATGAGCAAGTCCGGCTTCGGCACCCAGCGGAAGGTGGCCTCGTACATGTCCTCGGGCAGGCCACGGCGCAGCAGGTGCGCCCGGTGCTCGTTCACCCAGGGGGCGCAGATGACGACCTCGTTGCGGTCAAGGCGGGGCTTAATCTCAGTTTCCCACCAGTTGAGCGCGTCTGCCGACCGGAGCAGGGCTTCGGTGACGGCGGTCAGCTTCTTGTGCTGGTGCGCCTCGGACATGTAGGATTCTGAAATCAGCGACAACTTGGACGGCACGAGCGTGGCGGCACCGCCCTGAGCGCTGATGCTTGCCTGCAAGGCTTTCGCGCAGCGGAGGGCGTCTTTACCCTCAACGGCGATCAGAATGCCTGCCGGGCCTTTAAGCGCCAGCGGTACGCACAGGGTCTGCACCGGGAAGCGACTGGCCTCTACGGCCTCCCGGACTATGGCGTCTGGGTCGTGGACGCGCTTGGCGGCCTGGCGCACGGCGTTCTGATCGTTAGCGCCCAGCTTGGACAGCTCCTTGATGGACCGCCACTTCACCTTTTTGGCGTCGCTGCCTGCTTCAGCCTCGGTATCAGCGTCCACCACGGCGAAAAAGTACTTCACTGACGCCTTGCGCCGGTCGTGCCGGGCGGTGGTCGACAGGTACTCCACCGTGGTCTTGATGCCGGATTCCTCTTCCAGCTCGCGCTCGGCGGTCTCTTGCGGGGTTTCGCCGTTGCGCGGGTGGCCGCCGCACAGGCCCCAGTCGCCGGAGTTGTTTTTCTGGGTCAGCGCCTCAATGCCATCGGCACCGGAGCGCAAGACGACCACTACGCAGACGAAGTCTTTACCTTCGGAGTCAGTAATTCGACGGATCACATTGGCGGCGTTCATGTTACATCAGATCAGGTTGCCAGAAATCAGGCTGGGCCACGTAGACGCCGTATTCGATCATCCACGGCTGGCAGGTGGCGATGACCGGCAGCGAGTACGGGGTGTCCCAGGTGGCCACGGCGTTGCCGGTGCCGCTGATGTCGTAGTACAGGCCGAGTGGAATCAGGCACGGCTGGCCCACGTGACCGGGCCGCGACTTAACGAAGGCACCGACCTGGCGCACGATGCCGGTGTAGGCGGTCACGCCCGCTACGCCGTACCACGGCTGGGTGCCGTAGGTGGTGCCGTTGTACACTCCGGTGGTCTCAAACTCGTACTGGCGGCCAGCGGCGATGGTGTACGGGCCGTTGGCCCAGCTGATGCTCGAATCCATCCAGCCGGTCTGGCGCAGGCGCGGGTTGTTGACTTCCACGAAGCCCATCCAGGCTTCCATGGCCTCTGCCGACCAGAAGCTGCCGCTATCGCGGAAGGTGGGAATGACACTGCCCGCCTGGACGAAGGCCGCCAGCGCCTGGGTATAGCCCTGTTGAACGACGCGCTCGGCCCGGTCCAGGCATTCCTGCCGCCAGCCGGGCATGCTGGCGGCCAGCGTGGCCGCCGTGACCGTGCCGTTGGACTGCACGTCGAGGGCCAGGATTTGCAGCGGCAGGTCGGCGTAGGTGCCTGCGGCCATGCTGAAGGCGCTGACGACCGTTGCCGGAGCCGTGCCGGGAATGGCCAGGTTGAAGCGGATGACCTCCGTCTGGTTGGCCTGGCCGGTGAACTCAGCGTAGGAAGTTCGGGAGTCGAAGCTGCCCGCCAGGGAGTAGCGACCGGTGGACTGGCCGCTGTTGGTGAAGACGATTTGCCGGATGTGGAGCTGACCGGCTCCGTAGGTCCAGGCGAATTGCAGGATGAACGGGTTGGTGTCCTGGATGGTCACGTAGTAGCTGGGACTCCATTGTAGCGATCCGGCAGCCCCGGACAGCGGCAGGGGTGAAGAGTCGGAAACAATGTCGACGCTACCGCCGCCACTGGGCACATACTGTACGCTTACGCCAAACGGATCGTTGATGCCGCTTATGTCGGCGTACTCAAACCGCATGGTCCACAACCCGGGCGGCAGGCTCAACTTCCAGTTGATCATGAATTGCTGCACGGTCGAGGTGATGGCTCCAGCCTGGGTGTAGGTGGTGACGCCCGCCATACCGCCGAAAACGGTGCCGGGCAACCGGGTGATGCCAGCGTAGACAATTCCATCGCCGCCGACGACCAGGTAGGTCTGTGCGCCGATGGAGCCGGACAGGATGTTTTCGGAGAAGGTGACGCCGCCCAGGTAGCCGACCACGCTGGAGTTGTTGCTGGCTCCGGACACGCTGACCTGGCTGGAGGGCTTGACCAGGACGTTGAACGTGGTCGCTTGGCCCTGGGTGGCGCTGACGCTGCCGATCTCCACTGATCCCGGCACGGGCAAGGAGACGCAGTCTGTTTCCTGCAAGCCGCCGGTCACGGAGGAATTATTGGTCGTGCCCAGGTAATAAAGTTCGTCCTGCCGGTAGGCCCCGCCCGGGGCCAGGAGGCTGGCCTTGCCGCGCCAGAACTGGGCGTCCTGCGGGTTGGGCACCTGGGGCACGGTGCGCACGATCTCGCCCACGCCGATGCCGGGGATGGCCAGGGCGAAGATTTGCGGAATGTGGACGTCCACCGGGTTTTCCCGGACCCATTGCAGGGTCTTAAGGATGACATTGTAGATGATGACGTTGACGCCTTCGATGCACGGCTCGCACTGAAACACGCGGTTGACGCCGTCGTCGCTGACAATGGCGTAAACGTCCGGTTCCCGGTTGACGACGCCGCTCTCCTCCACTTGCACGTAGATGCGCAAGGCGTAGGCAAAGGGATTGAGCAGCGCCTGGGTCAGCTGCGCCACGTAACCGGCCAGCTGGTTGTCCCGGTCGGCCAGGTTCTGGTCGGGAATCTTGAACAGATCGCGATCCAAAGCTTCAGCGGAGTTGATGTCGTCCCGCTGGGCCGCGCCCTCGGCCAGGGACCAGAAGCTAGTGTTCTGAATCAAGCTCTGCGTGGGGTCGATGCTGGGCACCGGCGACTGGACGAACGCCTGGGCGCAGGCCCGGGCGAGGATTTCGTAGGCCAGGGCGTCGCGCCCGTACAGGTCCGCGTCCGCGTAGCGCGCGGCGTCATAGGGGATGCTGGTGTAGCCGACCTGGCGGACGGTGCTGTCCAGGTGGCCAGCGTTGGTGCCGCTAAAGGTGAAGTTGTTCAGGACCAGCCCTTGCAGGTTGGGCTTGACCACGTCCGAGTTGTAGACGTCCGAGACGGTGATCGACGCCTCCACAATGGCCGCGCCCACCAGCAGGTCGCGGTAGGCCAGCACCCGGTCGCGCAGCTGGTAGGCCGTGGGATCGAACGGCACGGCGGGATTGATCGCGGGCAAGTCGGTGTTCACCGCCGATTCCCAGTTGATGGTTTCCCGCAGGGCGATGACGAGGGCGCTTTCCAGCTGGTTCATATTCAATAGTAAATTTTAGCGCTGCCGCTGGCGGCCACGGACAAGTCCATGTTCCAGGTGTTGTTTTGGATGATCACCTGGTAGGTGCCCGGACCCCGGGCGGTCCAGCGCCGGAAGGCGTTGCTGGAAACCGGCGAGGCGTTGCTGGCCGCGACGTAGATCAGCGGGCAGCCGGTGCCGCCGTTGGCGTACACGCCGATGGAACAGAGGCCAAAGAAGCCGTAGCGCGAGCTGGGAATGACGCCGGTCGTCAGCACCTTCAGCACCTGGAGCGACAGCGAGCGTATCTCCATCGTCTGGTTGGCGGCCAGCTGGATCAGCGAAACAAACATGGTGCTGCCGGAGCGCAGCTCCGTTTCCGGCACCGCCATGGGCAGGTGCGCAATGCTGTTTAGCCGGGTGTCTGTGATGTATCCGTTCATGTCAAGTGTAGGTCAGCTCCAGGCGGGCCGTGCCGGTCAAGGCGGCCACAAAGTCGATGGACGTGGCGCTGGAGATCGGGTCGGTCGGGTTGGTCGAAATCTGCATGTTGTTGGCCACGATCCACGAATAGTTTCCGGGAGTCACTGTGACGTACGGCACAGTGGTGTCGCGGGCGTAGACGCCGATGGCGGTGGCTGCGACTGTGTCAAGGCCGCCGGACACGCCCGGATTGCCGGTGCTGTAATCCTTGCGCAGGATCACGTAGACCAGGCCCAGGCTGCCGTAGACGTAATTGCCAGCGGCGATGTTGGGCACTGACACCGAGGAGCTGATCAGCTGCAAGGTCAGGTACCGGCAGGTCAGGCGCATGGGCGTGATGATTTTCATCGTGGCGGCCACGAGCCAGTCGCCCTGCTTGACCTGGGTGGCGGCCAGGGTGATCGGCACGTCGATGATTTCGGATAGGCGGTTCTCGGTGATGTAGCCCATAAATTAGCGTTCGTGGAATTTTTTGAAAATTTCGGCTTCGTCCTCGGGGGTGAAGTCGTACAGGTGATAGTTGTACTCGGTGTCGGAGCCGTCGGTGTAATCTTCGCTGTGTGACGTGTACCAGACGCCCGGGTGGAACTGACTGGAGGAGGCTTCGTAGGCTCCATTGCTGTGCAACCATTTTATGACGATGTCAGCCAGGGTCAGGCCATCTTCGATGTCGAATTCGTCCAGCTCGAAGGTCACGCCCTCCTCGTCGTGCCACCCGGTTTCCGCGTAGTCGCCGTCGGCGGCGCTCTCCGGGGTGGTAACGCTGTAGCTGGTGCGGATGCGCGGCTTCGCGCCGTGCTGCATGGCGTAGTTGATGAACGTGTCGGGGTCTAGCAGGTAATCGTCGTTTGGGTCGCCTTCAGTCGGGGCGGCTTCCTCAATGGCTTCCCTCATTGGTTTTTGGCAATGACAGCCGCATTTGACGCAGCACTCATAGTCGGGGTCATGCAGATTGCTCGGCACCTCCTCGTCTGGTCGAAACGTCCAAAGTACGTTTGACGGGCTGTTGCTGGGTTCAACTTCGTAGTGTCCGTATACGGTTTCAATTTCGTAGTTGTCACCCTCCTCGTCTTCATCGTTGACATCATTGAGCATCCATATCTGGCGAACCGAGCTAGGTAGACCCAGGACTGCTCCGCACTCAAAGCAACAAGGCGGTCGTTCGGCCTGGTTGATGTAATGCTGCGGATCAATGTCATCCAGGGCTTCGGGCAGTTTCTGATGCAGTGCGTGCCGGTTGCGCGCGTGAAACGGATCGAACCAAACGCCGCACTCGCCGCAGTCCACCAGGCCCTCGTCGTCCGGCTGGCTGGTATTGTCGCTGCCACAGTCAGGGCAGCGGTAGGTGGTCATGCGCTTCACTTCCCGGTCCAGGTCAAAGTCCGACGGGTCCGCCTCCAGCATGACCTGGGCCAGCACGTGGGCGTCTACCCTCGTCGAGTATGGACTGCGCTTAGACATTCAATATCCCTTCGGCGGCCAGGCGGGCTTTGGTGGGTACGCGGATGATCATCCCGGGCGGAAAGCCCACCAGGGCGTCCGGCCAGTTGTTTACACAGGCCAGCACGTGCCAGAGTTCAGCGGTACCGTAGAAAGTTTCGGACAGCAGGTCAAGCCGACCGTTGGCGGTGGGCGGCACCGGCCACAGCTCGTCCGAGGGATCGGGCACCACCACGTCCACCATCAGGCCAAAGACAATGACGCCGTCCACGCTGTAGGGCGGCGTGGCGGCGAACATGCTGTACGGCGGCAGCTCAATGCGTTGTCCGGCCATAAATCAGTCTTGGTTGTCTACGTGCGCATTCTTCGATGTCATCACGTTAACTACAAGACGGCGGTAGTTTCAGGCTTTGAAAACGCGCGAGCGGTTGTAGCTTTTGTCCGGGGTTACAATGGTAATCGGCGGCTTGTTCTCGGCGTTTTCCTCGGGCGGCGGATTGCCGCCGAACACGCCCGGCGCGTTGTAGCTGGAAATGGTCAGTTTCTCGTCGGAGTTCACGGCGTTGAAGAACGCCCCGGCGGCACCGTCCGTGGTGTCCTTGCTGCCGTCAGGCGGATGGTCGAACTTTTTGTCCACCTCCAGCAGGTGCTCGGCCTCGCGCAGCATCTGGTCGTTCCGATGCAGCCGGATGCGGTGTTCCTCGAACCCGGCCCGCCAGGCGGTGTACACGGACTTGTCCCGGTCGAGGGAAAGCTTGTCGACCTTGAAATTCTTGGCCTCCAGCATTTGGAGCGGCATTTCGCTCTGCCACATGTCCGCCGTGATCAGGCCGAACTGGTAGCCGCACATGTCCCGGAGCCAGAAAAAGAACCGCTGGATTTTTTCGATGTTGATGGGCTTGGTCTCCCCGGCGCAGATGGTCAGCACGAAGTCGTACTCCACGATCAGCCGGTACTCGCTGAACGGCTCGCCGTCGCGCACCAGGCCCTCGACCAGCTGCGCGCCCGCCAGGTGGCAGATGGACAGCCCGGCCAGGGTCTGCGTCGCCAAGTCGATGTGGGCGTAGCGCAGGCTGTTGGGGTGCCGCTTCGGCTGGATGCGGCTCATGACCCGGGTCAGGAAAGCCTTGTGCTCCAGGTAGTCCCAGATGTTGGTGGCGTTTTCGGAGGACACCGGAATGCGCTGGATGCCCGGCTTTAACGGGTTGGGCACCTGCTCCTTGATGGACAGCTCCAGGCAGGTCTCGATGTCGATCATGCTGGAGAACAGCCGGTGCGCGCCGCCCACGGAGATGCCCGACAGGTTTTGCAGCTGCGCCTTGCAGTTGCGCCGGTAGGCTTCCCAGTAAAACTTGGGCACCAGCTCCGTCTTGGCCCCGGGCGGCGGGTCCTCGTGCGGCTCGTCCAGGATGGGCGTGCCGTTTTCCAGGTACCAGCCCGACAGGATGTACGGGTCCATGTTCTTCAGGCCGTACGCCACCCGGAACCAGTGATGGTCCGGCCCGATGCCGGGCAGGGCGTGCCGCTTGATGCGGTAGACTGCGTTACGAAACACCACCTGCTGCGGCGGGTTGGGCCGCACGTTGGGCGGCAGCTTGGCGTTTTCATCCTCGCGCCTGCGGTTGATTTCGTTGATTTCGCCGACGATCTTTTCCGTGAAGGACGACTCGTCCGCCGCCGACGAGGCCAGCACGCACAGCGCGGGCAGGAAGTTGGCGATGCGCTGGAAGCGGTTGGCGATACGGGTGCGGACCGAGTCGTACAGCGCGTAGGCCGCCAGGTCCGGGTCTTTTTCCAGGCGGAAGTTGCCTTCGTCCAGGCCGATGCCCATCAGGTTGCGCCCCAGCACGTGCTGGCCCTTGGACCCGGCGGTGACCCACATGCGGGACATCCGGCCATCCGGCAGGGAGTTTGCGATGGGGATGCGGTAGCCGCTGTACTCCAGGTCCGGGTTGTACTTGCAGACCTCCGTGAAGTACGGGCTGTCGCCCATGTAGTCCATGGCCACGCCGAAGGCCGTGTCCTTGACCGCCTCCTTGGTCACGGACAGGAAATTGTAGACAATGTTGGAGTTGCGACTCAGGCCGAAGAAATTCTGCGGATTCTTCAGGTGGGTGGCGATGCACAGCCGGTAGAGGATGGCCGTCACCATCAGGGCGGTCTTGCCGATGCCCAGCGATCCGGTCAAGACCATGTTGTGGATGCGCGAATTGACGTTGAGCCACTCGGTGAAAATGTCGTACCAGCCCGGCCAGATGCCTTCGTTCTCGCCCTTGATCGGCTTCCAGGTGCGCCCCAGGTAGTACTCGTCCAGCAGGAATTTGGACATGTTGGGCGGCTCGCAGACGTAGTCCAGCTTCCACAGGTCTCCGTCTACATTTATGTTGCCCGCCCGCAGCTCGGCGGCCAGCTCGTCAAACAGCCGCTGCTCCTCGTCGGTGAGGGACTTGTCGCGCAGGCCGGGCGTGAGCAGCCGGTCGCCTTGGATCACGTCGAGCATGGCGCGCTCCACGCGTTCAGTCTTGGTGGGGTGGGCGGCGGGACTAGGTGGATTGCTGGCGCTGCCAATACTCATACATTTCGTAGCCCAGTCCGGTCAGAAAGTAGGTGACCCGGGGCGGCGTGCTGAGCTGACGGTAGTTGTGCGGCAGAATCTGTTTGCGCGCCAGGCCCTCGTCGACCAGCGTACACAAGTGCTGGGCGGCCAGCCGGGCGGGCTGCATCTGCTTGCTGGTGGCGCGCAAGTGCGGCCAGAACAGGGCGGCCAGCACGGAGGCGGTCAGGCCCGGATGGTCTCCTAGTACACATAGCATTTTGATGCGGGCGACGGAGGCGGGGTACTTGTACCCTAGCCTTTTGCCGTTAGGCGTTCGGCGGACCGGTCCCTCTCGCATGGGCTGGCGTAGACGTAAACGGCGATACCGGTACCATACACTTTTGCGAGCGCACCCCTGTCGGCCAGTGGTTTTGCGCCGTTGGCGATTTGCCAGCCGTACTGGCTGATCATGGCCAGGGCCAGGTCGTGGATCGAGTGGTTGCGCAGGGCTTTGGCGGCTTTCTTCCCGGCCATGGCTGTAAGATAAGGACATAAGTGAGTGGTTTTGGGGCCTCGGCGGGGGTCCACCGGCACCAGGAGCAGATACGGGACGAAGTCGTCCAGGCTGACCTGTTCGTGTCGCTTGGGGCTGTCTAGCGTGCAGTCCACCAGCTCATTACGGTAGACGGACAGCCACACGCTGACGCTTTGGCCGGTGCCTGCCAGGCACAGTTTTAACGCATTCATTCTGCGTTAAAAGAACGGATTATGCGGGGGCGGCAGCTACGTTGATGATCTCTTGCTTGATTTCCCAGAGCGCCTTACGGATCAGTTCCCGGCCCTGGGGCGTGGTGTACTGCCATTTTTCCGCCGTCACGCTGTTGGCGATCTGATGGGAGGAGTCGATCTTGTCCACGGCCAGGTTGCCATCCACGTTGAGCGTGCGGTTGGCCTCCAGCTTCTGGCGCAGCTGGCTGATTTCCTCTTTGGCGATGCGCCAGCCCGCCATGGCCTCGCCCACGGTGACGTCCTTGCGCCGGGAAGCGGCCTGAATCAGGCGGGTGAAATTGTCGTTCATTTCCACCAGGGCGGGCAGCCGCTCGGTGTCGAGCTGGCTGAGCTGGGACAGGACCAGGTCAGTCTTCTCCCCCTGGTTGGCGGAGATGCGGGCCAGCTCCTCCTTGTAGGCGGAAATGTCGTTGCCGCGCGCGATGGCGTGGACGGTGCTGCGCAGCAGGCGGATGGTGGGACTGGGCGGATCAATCGGGCCGGACGGGTCGATCAGCTCGCGGCAGGCCAAATTGTTCAGGACGGCGGCTTCGGAGGTCGGCAGCATGACCACCGGCTTCAGGCCGCGAACCGTTTCCTCCGCCGCCAGCAGCGCGGCTTTGTCGTTGGGCGTGCCGACCACGGCGACGTCTACATCCTCGGCCTCCGGCTTGAACGGCTTGGGCTTGGCCCACTGGCTGCGGGTGGGCGGCTTTTCGGCCCACCGGCTGCGCTTTGGCAGCGGCTCCTCCGTTTTCATCAGCCGAAAAGGTTCTGTTTGACGGCGGCGCGCTGGCCTTCCTTGACCGGCTGGCCGGAACTTTCCAGCACGCGGTTGCGCTGGTCGGCTTCCCGCTGGGCCTGCTCCTGCGTGGGCACGGTGCCGGTGACCCGCTGGTTGTTCTGGATCACCACGTACTGGCCGTCGGCGGGATTCATAGCGTTGGTTTGCATATTATTTTGAGTTTACCACAGGGTTTACTTTTTGGCTAGTGCCGCTTTGGCGGCGGCGTAGGTCGGGTGGGCGGTGGCTCCAAGATTGGTCAGGGCGGTCACAGCGGCGGTGGCCTGTTGGTACTTGGCCTGGCCGCTTGGACTGAGCACGCTGCCGTTGTTGGCGGCGTAGTTCTTGGCGAATGTGTTCAGCTGCGCGCTGGCCGTGGCGGACAGACCGGCGGAAGCGCCGCCGCACATGAACTGGAGGCAAGCCATGAACTGCGCGGCCTGGCCGAAGCCGCCGCTGTTCATGCCGGACATGAAGCTGTCGAACTGGCCCTGGACCTGGCCCAGGCGGAACAGGGGGCTTTGCATGACCTGGCTGAGCAGCTGGTTGTACGCCTGGGCGACGGCGGCTTGCAGCTGATTCAGGCTGCCCGTGGCGGGCGGCAGGTTCAGGGACGGGCAGTTGGCCATGAGCGTGTTGTACATGCCCAGGTCGATCTGGATCACCGGGATCAGGCCCGTCAGGTCCGGCAGCCAGCTTTGCAAGTCGGACAGTTGTTCCAGCAGCCGGGCCAGGCTTTGGAGGGCGGCAAATTTCTTGTTTATGCGCGTCAGCAGGTTCAGCTGAAGCGCAGTTAATGAGTCGGCGATGCCGCAAACTTGGGACAACGAGTCGGCCATGTTGTTCTTTCAGTAGTTACGACGAATGATACCTGGCATGTCACAGAGAACCAACTTTGACCCCGAGACGGAGGACTTAGCCCTGCATTTCGTGGAAGAGGAAGTCGGTCGCTTTGATTGGCGGAACAACTGGCACACCCTCCGGGTGGCGGGAACCGCCGCACAGCGTGTAACAGACTGGCTTAAGGCCATCGGGACGGCTCATGACCCGGGCAGGATAATGGACTACCTGGACCGCATGGCCGAGACCCGCTCTGGCCGCTGGCTTTGACGCGGCAGGCACAACAAACTAAACATGAAAAAAGTATTGATCGCAAGCGCAGGCGCAGCCCTGCTGTACGCAACGGTTCTGCTGCCGTCCCTCACCCTCACCACTGGTTGCAACATGCTCAGCGGGAGCAGCACCAACAGTGTCGACACCAACACCATCAACGCCACCGCCATCATCCTGCGCGCGGCGGCCCAAGACGGGGCAGTCATTGCCATGCAGGACGATCCCACCACCAAGCAGTATTTCGAGCTGGCTACGGTGGCAATGTCTACGTTCCTCACTGGCAAGGACTATTCGCCCGCCGCCTTCCAGACCGCGCTCCTGGCGTTGAATGTACCGGCCTTGACCAACGCCTGGGTGCAGATCGGCCTCGGCACGGTGATTGACCTGTACCAGCTGTACTTCGGCCAATATGCGCAGAACGCGGTAAACGGCAATGAAATCGCCAGTGCCTTCATCACGGCCATCCAGGACGGCTTTAACGCGGCCCTGGGCAACCCGGTGTCCAAGTTGAAGCGTTATGACGCGCCGCTGTACCGCAAGTCCACCCGGCAGCTGTCAGCGGGAAATCCGTTTCCGATACAGTCGTACAACATCCTGCCAAGACCGATTAAGAAATAGTAGTTAGCTTGGCGGATTTTGGTTTTTCCGCCACGCATGGGGTTTGGGTGCGGGCGGCCTGGAGTCAGGCCGCCCGTTTTCTTTTAGTCAATGTTCTGGGTGTCGCCGCAAACCGTCCAGCGCATGTCGGCAACGAAGCGGCGGATGTACGGCTGGTACCGGTCGTCCGGCCTGCGGTTCTGCTTGCCTTTGCACTGGATTAGTTTGTTTTTGTCGACCTGGAGGGTGGCGTGCGGTTCGTTGTTCGTGTCGCGCAGGCTGTAGAATTCGCTTACGCCGTCGCGCCAGCATTCGTAGTACGTGCCGTTGCCGACGCAGTGGCCCATCAGGCGGCCCTCCCGCTCGAAGTTCAGCGCCGTGGTCATCCGGACCCAGTGGTAGCCCCGTTCGTAGGTGACGATTACCGGCGGCTTGTCCTTGATGTAGAGCCAGACGTTTTCGGTCACGTCCTTGAACCAGAGCGCGCCAGCCTTGGCGGCGGTGTCAAAATTGATGCGGTCGCAGCGGCGTAGACGCGTGTCGTTGGGGGCGAAGGTGTTGAACCACAGCACGATCATGTTCAGGGTCTGCCAGAGCACTCGGCGGCGCGGCTGGGCAGGGTCGAACCAGTGCAGTTTCTCTCCGTGCTTCAGGGCCTCTTTGGCCCAGTCCGGCAGGGCCACGCGAACCGGCATGAGCGGGTTGCGCTTGCCGCGCTCGGTATACTCGCGGAAGTTGGACTGGACATCCTTGGCGGCCAGCTTGCCCAGGATGTAGTTGCGGGCCACGGATTTAACCCACACGCTGACCTGCGGATGCACCGCCTTGGCGGCATACCGGGCCAGCTCACGCTCGACGTCAGGTACGTTGATGATGTTCACCGGGCCAGTAAACATTAAAACCCTAGCCGGTGCAAGTAAAAAATAAGGGTTACCACGCTTTAATTCTAGTCCGGCTGGTGCTGCGTCATCAGCTGGCGTAGACGTTATGGGTTGCGGCGAAGTTCGCGGGCCAGCTGGACCGCGACCGGGGCGTTACCTTCGATGGAGTCCAGGTCGATTTCCCTACAGGCTGCGAGCATCGGTGCGATTTCGCGGCTGGTCGCTGCGGGCAACTGATGTCCAGGCACCTCGTTGTTATTGTTTACGTTTCGGCATTGCTTTGACGCCGGGTGTACACCTACGAACGAGTGGCCGTTTTTTTCGATGTAGTAAATCGGGCCATCTCCCAGGTAGCTGACGATATTGCTCCGGTGTCGAAGGCACCAAGTGAACGGGAGTTCTTCAATCGGTGCCTTGTTGCCGCACGCCAGCGCGGAATCTTCATTTTCGGTCTTGCGCAGCACCATGTCGTCGTACCGGACCAGTATACGCCCGCCTTTTCCGTAAATGTACTTGCCAGGATTGGTGCGCACGTCGTTGGCCCACTCCTCGGCCCGGCTGAGCAGGGCCTTGAACAGGCCCGGGTCCTCGGGGTTGGCCATGGACTTTTCGATCAGCTTGATCGCTTCCTTGGCCATTTCAATCCTGCGAACGCGCATTTTGCGCACGTTGGAAAACTCTTCCGGATTTAAGCTTTCGGCTTCGTCTGGTGTTGGTTCAGGGCTGAGCGTCAGGTCCCTGGTCACGAAGTTCAAATACTGGGCCACTTCCTGCATCCGGTTGAAATAGTCGCGCTTGATCACGTCGCCGTGGGCGGGGCGGAAGAAGTGGAATTTCTTCTCGGCGGCGCTGGGCGACGTCATCCACGGCTCCAGCCGGTCCTTGGAGGGTGGGTCGCTGAAGTGGCCGGTCTTTTTGGCCTTTTTCGGATCATATTCGTCGAAGTTGGCCGCCAGGTCGCGGTGCAACCGCTGGCGGACCTGGCCGGTGCCGTGGCAGTGCTTACAGCCTGGGTTGGCCTTGTTGTCCCGCCGTACGCCGGGTTCGTGCGCCTTCTGCATGCAATACGGGCACTCAATCATGCCGGAATTCTTGGGCGTCTGATAGTGTAGCGTGGTGGAATACGTCTGGTCTGTGGGGTCATAGCCCTCGTTGGCTTCGGCCAGGGCCAGGGCCAGGCGCACCAGGCGCAGGGCCTCGCCCATGTGGAAGCCTTCGCGGCCCTTGCTGCTGATGGGCCGCCGACCGGTGCCGTGGCAGGTAAGGCAATCTTCACCGGAACCGTTGCAGTCGGGACAAGCGGCGAAGTTGCCGGTGCCGTTGCAATTTTCGCAATTCACGGCGTTCGGATCGTCGGGCCGGGCCGCGACCAGGCCGTCTTCCGTCCGGCGTTGTTTGCCGGAACCTTTGCAGCTCGGGCACGTGTCGCCAGCGCTTGGCAAGTCGTTGCCGCCAGAACCGTGGCATTTAGGGCATGTGTGCAGCTCGCTGAATCCGTTCGGCCATTCCACCCAACTGCCTTTGCCCTGGCATGCCTTGCAAGTACCGGATTTTTCCTCGGGCGGCTTGCCGACGAACGAGGGCAGCAGCTTGGTTCCACGGTGCTTGGGATTGGTGTAAAAATCAGCTGGACGCCCGCCGTGGCGCTTGGAGCGCGGCTCGGCTTGGGCGCTGTAGGGCTTGGCCAGCTGGTCCATATTGATGGTCCAGTAGCGGGCGACTTTCTTGAACCACTTGGCGGCGCGCGGATCGACAATATGGGCGGCGACCCGGTTGATTTCCCGGTCCAAATCGGTAGTATTTATGACGTTCATCTCAAGCAGGACGTCAACTAGAGTGTTGGCTCTCATTGTTCTTAAGTACACTGTGATCACATCCGTTGTATTCAACGCCCGCCGGGCGGTCTGCCAGGTGTGCGAGCACTGGCGCGGGGCCTGCCTGAAAGGGCATTTGCTCCAGGGTCCGTTGGGCTGTCCGCTGCACAAATTTGAGGGGGTGGACGCCGTGGGCTACCAGGAGAACCGGCCAATACCTGAGCCGCAGCTGCCGGACGCGGCCAAATGCTGCGGCAAAGCGCCGGAAGGTGAACTGCGTCAGCTGAACTGGGCGCAGGTCTGGGCGCACCTGCTGCGCGCGGTGGCCGACTGGAAGCAGGCCGGGTTCGCCCTGGTGGACGAAACGACCTACGCCCGGCGGCTGGCCGTGTGCCAGGGCTGCCCGCGCGGGCAGTATGCCTGGTTTCAGTGTCGACATTGCCGCTGCATTGTCTACACTAAGGCCAAGTTGGCCACGGAAAGCTGCCCTTACGGCCTGTGGCCGGATGTAGTTAAGCCATGAGTGACTGGACCATACTGGCGGATGCCAGCGCGACCACCAACGCGGTTACGCCGATATACAACATGTCGGATGTAGACGGCATTATCAGCGTGCTCAACTCGCTGTACGGTCTGCCCGGTCATGTCCTGGTGGGCTTGACGTGCATCATTTTCGGCTACGTCCTGCGCTTCATCCGGAGTTTTCCCAACAGCGGCATTCCGCTGGCTTGCGTGCTCTGGGGCATGGTGTTCAATCCGCTGATCGCGGATGCCGCCACTTCATCCTTGCGGGTTTGGTACGTTCGCAACATCCTGATCGGGGCGGTGATCGGGGCCGGGGCCTGGGCGATTCACCGCTGGCTGTTCAGCCGCGTGGAGGCGGATATTCCGATCCTGGGCGACGCCCTGGCCACGGCGGACGCACAGTCGGATCAAATTGCCGCCAATAAAGTCGAATCCAAGGCCGAAGCCAAGCAGGCGGTCGCCAACTCGGCAGCGGTCAACATCTAACCATCCTAACATTTATGGCTGTCGTTTGGTCAATCACAACTGGATCGTTCCCCACCGGACTAACCATGGCGTCCAGCGGCCTGCTCACCGGCGTGACGTCGCAAAACGGCCTGTACCCGCTGTCCTTGAATTACAACACCTCGGGCACGATCAACGTCAACGTGGACACGGTCGTGGCGGTCGGGTACTACGCAGGCTGCGTGGGTGCCTGGCTGCTGGCCGAAGGCAGCGGTTCGGTGGCGCACGATACCAGCGGCAACTACAACCAGGGCAACTTAGTCGCCACGTACGTTTGGAGTTCTGGAAACATAACTTTCAGCTCGGGCGGCTACATGAACGTGGCGAGAAATAACACGGCGTTGGACCTCACCGGTTCGTTCAGCATTGCGGTGGCGGTAACCATAGGCACGCTACAGAGCGGCACCATCGTGTCGAAGACAAACGCGGGAACCAACGGCTATGAAATATCCATGTCGTCAGGTGTCGTGACTTTTTCAATTTTCAGCGGCACCGGCAGCACGGCTGATCCCTACTTTAGCATCAGCTCTGGGGTGTTACTCGCCTCAACGCGCTATATTGTTGGGGTTTACAACAAAGGAGTGAAAGCTTATTTATACGTCAACGGAGCGCTGGTAGCCACGTCGGCAAACAATCCAGCGGCGTCCGTGATTGTTGACCCCAGCGATCTGTTCGTAGGTGCTCGCGGTCCTAGCGGCGGAACACCAAAGCTTAACGCTGAGCTTAACGGTCTTATCGTTTACAATCGGGCGCTGAATGCGGGAGAGGTTGCCAAGATGTTCTCCGACTTTTCGCTATGAGGGCGTTTACGTCAAACTTTAGTGACCTCTCTGGTGCGACCAACCCCAAAGGCATCTGGTCCCCGGCTTTTCTGGCGCTCAAGCTGGCCCTGGACCGGGGCGAGGAGCCGAGTACGGTCATCCAGGCGCTGTACGACTGGCTGGGCCAGCGTGGCATCAAGCCCAGCCAGGTGGACGCCGTGCTGGACCTGGACGCCGAGGCTGCTTACGAATCGCTGCTGAACCTGATCAGCCAGCAGTTCAACCCCAAGGCCCTCCCCAAGTTGTATACGGACACGCTCCGCCGGGCCATGCAGCGGATCGCGGCCACCTACGTGGCCCGGCAGCAGACGGAATTGGACCGTCAGCAGGCCAGGCTGGGCGGGAGCAAGAACCGGTTCAACGTCGAGTCGGCTACTAGCCTGGTGTCAGCGCTTTTGGATTAGGTGTCCAGGTGCGGGCAAAGTGATGGTTGACGATGCCCCGCAGGCTGCCAATTTCCAGCACCTGCAAGTCCTTCGCCTGGGCGTTGAGCGCATCCTGCAACACCACCGTCCACGCCCCCATGCCGTTGTGCCAGGTGCCGTTCTCCTGTTTCGGATCGAACGGACGCGCATCTACCATGTCCAGATAGCTGCGCAGCAGCCGGTGGTCTTTCTGGGCGCTGATGAAGCTGTTGGCGATGAACCCGTTGTCTTCCCGCTCCACGGTCAGCGGGCAGGTCCGCAGGCTGTCGAAGTCCTTCAGCACTTCCATGTCCGCGTCCAGGTAGATGCCGCCCTGGGTCCACAGATAGTAGGCCCGCAGGTAGTCGGCGGCCTGCGCCCACAGCTTGTGCTGGAGGCAGCTCTGGATGTAGGGCGTGCCCTTGAAGCAGTTGCCCAGGTGAATCATCACGTGCTGGTAGCCGGGCCAGGTGTGCGTGTTCAGGCACTTACGGATCAGCTCCGGCATGCTGCCGTCTTCGGACAGCCAGATGCTGAAGATTTTGCGGGGCACGACCGGCTGGATCAGCGCGCCGGTTTCCTTGAAGCCGAACAGCTTGGAGCGGTCATGCAGCAGGGTTAAGTCATGGTGCCGCCGCCGGTCCTCGTAGGCGAACTTGAGCACGTCATCCAGCTGGTCGGGCAGAAACCCGGTTTGGATCGGATGGTCGTGCCGGACCACGGAGCGCTCGCTCCAGGCGTACTTGTTCAGCAGGCGGCAGCGCTCCGTCAGCTCGTTGTCGCAGCCGGTGTGGAAGTAGCCGGTGTGGAAGAACTCGTAGCCCAGGTAGGGCAGCAGCTGCTTGCTGGCCAGCCAGTGGGTGGCCATCTCGCCCTGCCAGTAGCCGTCGTTCAGGCCGATCAGGCCGTCCAGTTTCGGGAACCAGCGGGCCATGTCCAGCACCGCCTGGAGCATAAAGTCCTTCTCTGGGACGCAGTCGTTGCCGAGGTACATGACCAACTCGCCATTGCTCTTGGCCACGGCCTCTTTGACCAGCACCGGCACGCCGGTGTTGTGGGGCGGCCAGTCGTCCGTCATGACGATGACCTCGTAGTTGGTGTAACCGGCGTTTTCCTTGATCAGGTTCAGCAGGCGCTCCAGCTTTTCCGGTCGGCCCAGCGTGGGGATGACGACGCTGATCATCGGGTTCACCAGCCACTTGTACCAGATGGTCTCGTGGTGGTCGACGGTACCGACCTCTTCATGGACGGCGCGGCGCACGTCCGGCCATTCCGGGGCGTAGTCGTGGCCGCACAGAAGCAGCCGAGCCTTGGACCGCCAGGCGCGGATGTCCGCCTTGACGTCGGCGTACGTGTGGCCGCCGTCAATGAAAACCATGTCGAATTCACCGTCCAGAAAGTCTTTGGCCGCGCCCGGGCTGGCCGCCCGGTGAACGGACAGGTTCAGGTACTGCTTGGTGTTTTCCAGGAACTGGTTGTAGACAGAGTCGCCTCCATGTTTGGCCTCCGCGTGCTGGATGTCCTCGCCGGTCGAACCCTTGAAGTGGTCGACGGCGGTGACCGTGCCGGGGCAGCCTTTGAGCAGCGCGCCGGTGCTGCGGCCTTTCCAGCTGCCGATCTCGCAGATGCTGTTCATCTTCTTGGCCATGCTGTTGAGCCAGACGCACTCGCGGTAGTTCATCCAGCCTTCGACGCCGGAATCGGCGTAGTCGTAGTAAAACTGGCCGTCCGAGACGTAGCGCGGGTTGAACTTGCAGTAGCTGAACGCCTTTTCCCAGTGCTCCTTCGAGCCTTGCCGGTCGCCCAGCCACCATAGCGAGATGTAGAGCAGCTCGTGCGGCGTGAAGGTGTATTCGGACATCTGGTTGCAGTAGAAGTTGTTCCAGGGAATGGTGAGCGCGGCGGCGGCAAAGGCGGCGGTCCGCTGGTGGTCGTTCTTTTTGTAGTACAGTTGGGCGATCCGGATCAGGGCCTCGCGGCGGCTGCCGTCCAGGACGTAGGCTTTGAAGTAGTGCTCCAGGGACTTCTGCTCGTCGCCCAGGTAAAACCAGCAGTCGCCGATGTGGATGACGCTCTGGGCCTTCTCCGGCAGCCAGCGGTCCATGGCCACGTGGCGCTCGAACTCCTTGATGGCCGACTTGAAGCGCCCGTTGAACATCATCTCCCGCGCGAAGTAGTGGCTGTTGCGGTCCTTCTCCGGGTGCTCGAAGCAGTCCAGGGCCAGGCCGGGCAGGTAGCCGCCACGGTTGCTCTCGGGATTCTGCCAGTGCTCCAGCTTCAGCACGCTCTCGTCGAAGAACTGCGCGCGGCTTTCGCCCATCAGCAGCTCGTGGACGATGCCTTCCCAGTGGACTTTGCGGCGGTCGTAGAACTTGGAATGCAGAAACTTGATGACCTCGTTGCCGAACTGGTCGTGGCTGAACACAAAATTGTACTCGAACCGCTCAATGCCGCTGGCGATGGCCTGGTTGACGACGTCAATGTTCAGCTTCGTCCAGGCTTCGTCGCAGTCAGGCATGGCCACGATGTCCGTGGGCGAGCAGCTGGCCGCGAAGTTGCGCGCGGCAGAGTAGTCGAACAGCTTCTGGCCCCGGGCCACCACCGGCGCTTCGTTGCCGACGATAAAGTGGGCGTTGATGGCGTCAGCCTGGGCGTCGGACAGGGTGGTGATGAAGCGAGTGCCTTCTTCGTAGACAATACAGCCAAGCTGGCGGGCGACGGCGGGCGTGCCGTCGGTGGAACCGGTGTCTACAATGACAGTTTTGCCACCCCGGTCGGTGAATTCCTGAATGGAAGCGAGAAAACGAGGCAAAGTTTTGGCCTCGTTCTTGGCGATTAAGACAAATGACCACTGCGGTTTATTCATGTCGGTTAAGAACGGGTTTTGGGCGACGGGAGCGCAAGGTATAAGCCGGTCAACGGCGCGCTGAACCGTCTCCGGCGTGATAGTGGCGGTACAGGCGAAGTCTTGGCGGTCGGGACACCAGTCAAACTGGTGGCGGTCCAGGCGGTGGCGGTGAATGCACCCGGTACAGGTGCCTTTGGGCGGGCCTACGTGGATTTTATCGGCAAATTCATGCCAAGGTTCGGTCATGCCGGAGATCATCACCACCGGCTTGTGCAACGCCCAGGCCATCCAGCTGAGTCCCGAGGTCAAACCCACGAAAAAATCGCAGTAATTCAAGTGGCTGGCGATGGCTGTCAGCGTTTCATCCTCGGCCACCAGCTCGACGCCGGGCAGCTCGGGGCCGTCGACGCTCAGGTTTAGCACCCGGTAGCCCTGCTGGATCAACCAGGCGGTCAGGGCCTCCCAGCCGCCCGGGTAATTCCACTGCTTGCCCTTAAACGTGGATTCCGTGCCGATGCAAACCGTGCGCTGGGCTGGTTTTTTAACTTTGGGGTCGAGTTGGACCTTCGGGCGCAGCTCGGGCAGGTCCTCCAGGCCCAGGATGCTCTTGGCCAGGTCCTGCAAGTTCATCCGGTTCCACGGCCTGGGTGAAGCTTGCGTCTCCGGCGGGTTGGCGCATCCGATTTTGTAGACGGCCAGCACCTGGTCGTGCTCCATTTTCTGCACGAACTCAATTTCCGGATAGCTCTTGGCTAGCAGCTCCGGGTAGTTGCAGCAGTAAACGACGCGGCAGCCGTGGCGCTTGCGAAATTCTTCGACGTAGGGCGTCCAGGCCAGCGTGTCGCCAAGTCCGACACTGCCGGTGATGACCACGCGCTGGCCCTTCAGGTCCAGGGTGTAGTCCAGCGCGGGCTTGCCGTTGTGTGAAATTTGCAGTCGCCATTTCTGGAAGTAGGCTTTTGGCACTGCCGTAGACGTGTCCGCACGCAGGACGGTCTCCTGTTCCAGCCGATTGGCGGACAGGTTGTGGAAGGCGACCTGGTAGCGGTCAGCCGGACCGCCGCCGATGATCTCGACGTGCGGTCCTTCGCAGAAATGATATTTGATAGTGGCGGCCACGCCACCTAGAACTACTTTTTGGCTTCGAGCAGCCTGATCCGTTCCTCCAGGAGCTTGTGCTCTTTGAGCAGCTCCTGGTAGGCGACTACCAGCACCCAGACCAGCTTGGAATTACTGACCGTGTAAATGTCGGTTTCTTCCGTGTCTGTCGGGCGCAGCTTGCCCCGCCGTGTGCTGATGCAGTACGGAATTTTGTCGAGCACCTCCTGGGCGATGACGCCGAAGCTGTGTTCGCCCTCGCGCGTGTCGCCGTCGCCGGTGAATTCCCACTGCATGATAGGCAGCTTTTCCAGCACGGTCGCGCCGTCGGAGAATTTTCGGATATTACGCTTTAAGCGGGCATCGGACGCGGACGAGAACGTGATCGTCACCGTCCCCACGCCGGTAGATGGAGTCAGTACGATGTCCGTGCCTGCGATCAGCTTGTTCACGCCTCCGGAGGGTCCAGTGTAGCCGGTGTAACCGGTATAGCCGGTGTAACCTGAGTACCCGGTCGGGCCAGTGTAGCCAGTGTACCCGGTCGGCCCGGTGTACCCTGTGTATCCAGTGAAGTTTCCAGGTCCGGTGTAGCCGGTGTACCCGGTCGGGCCGGTGTAACCCGTATAGCCAGTCGGTCCGGTATACCCTGTGTAGCCGGTGTAGCCGGTGTAGCCCGTCGGTCCCTGGCTGCTGAGCAAAGTTTGAACGGCGATTTCGCGACCGCTCAGCTCTTCCATGCGCGGATTGTACCAGTAGTACGTGCCGCCGGTGGCGGTCGTGTTGGCGACGTAGAACCTGATGCCCGCCTGGGTGGCGGACGGGTGCCACTTGTAGTCCACGCCGGTGGTGATCTTGGCGAAGGTGACGCCGTCGTACAGGACGGACAGGGCGGTTGAGCCGTCCGTGCGCGCCGTGTTTTGCGGCCACACGTACCAGACCAGCAGATACCAGCGGTCCAAGGTAAACGTGGACAGCGGAGGGGTTAGGTTTAACGGATTTTGGTCAACCACCACCATCTGCCAGTCGCTGTAGGTGCCGCTGCCGTTGGTGGCGCTTACGGTCACGGTGGCAGACGTGCCGCCCGTATAGGTCGTGACTAGGCCGTCCATCCAGTTGGCCGGATTGGCTAGCGAGTAGATGTGCAGCCGGGTGGTGCCCGCCGTCCAGCTTCGGGCGGCGGAGACGGTGAACGTCTGCGCCCCGGTGGCGATCAGGATGCTCGTGGACGACGTATCAACATGCAGGTCGCAGTACGTGTAGGCCGGGTCCACCCCGGCGATGCACGGGCCTGCGTAGCAGCTGCCGGAGGAGTTGTAACCGTGGGCCTTGAACCAGACGCTGAACCGGTAGCCCTTGGTGTTATTGATGGGCACGCAGTTGGACTGGGTGACGCCGCAGTCATTGTTGCTGGTGCCGCCGTTGGTGCCGACCCACAGGGGCACGTCTTCGCCGTGCGGGCCGTTGGCGGTGCCGACAGTGATGTTATTTGTCGCGCCGCTCCCGTTCAGTGGAATCCAGAACTCAGAGCCGAGGCTGAACTGGTTGGAATTCTGCGTTGATCCAGGCTGCCAAATCTGGGGATTTAGCAGGTTGCCATCCGCCGGGCGCTGGAGCCGCGTGTCGGCCAGGAAGGCCGTGGAGGTCAGCACCGTGGTGGTCGCCGTGGTGGGAGTAAAAGTAAGCGGCACCGTGCCGCCAAGCAGGCTCCGCATGGTCACATTGATCGGCACGGCGTCGTTGGCCTGATTCACCCGCAGGCGCAGGTACAGGATGGACGCTAGGTTCTGGGCCTCCAGTGCAAACTCCGTGGTTGTCGTGCCGCTGGACAGACGGCTGTCCGTGCGAGATTCCGGGACCATGGCCATCCAGACAGCAGAGGCCGAGCCTGCCCCGCAGTTCAGGAGGTAGGTTTTCGCCATGTACCCGGACGTGGCGCTGTAGCCCGTACAGGTGATCATCATCGAAAACGGCGTGTTGGAGCTGACGTTGGAGAAGTTACCGATCTCCACCGTCGAGTTCATCGTCGTGCCGAGTGTGCGCGTAACCTGCCAAAACGGTGCGCTGCTTGTCGTAGTGAAAAAGTTAGTCGGGATCGGAGACTGCGTGCCCGTGCCCGTGGTTGCCGTGAACACGTCGCTCGTGGAGCCTATCGGATAAATGTAGACGTAGGCGGTGCCCGAGGTTGATCCGGTCACGCGGCGCAGGCGAAGATAGGCGTACGTCGTTGTCACGTTGATGTCGACCGCGACGTCGTTGCCGTAGTAATAACCTCCGGATGCGGCGGTGTCGACCTCCGGGCTTAACGTGTACCAGACGTTGCCAGTTTGGTTATACAGCGCGTTAACGATGTACGACTTGGACATCGTGAAACTGTTGTCCGAAACGGTTACGCTAAGCAGGAAAGAGTGCGCTCCGTTGGCGATGTTTAGATTTCCGATTTCAATGTAATTCCCAACAGTGCCGGGAACGGCGCGCGACAGCGTCTGTGACGGGTTAGGTCCAGTGTAGCCCGTGTAGCCAGTGTAGCCCGTGTAGCCCGTGTAGCCTGTGTAGCCCGTGTAGCCGCTATAGCCTGTAGCCCCGGTATAACCTGTCGGTCCGGTGTAGCCGGTGTAGCCGGTAACTGTAGATGCTGCGCCCGTGTAGCCTGTGTACCCGGTGTAGCCGCTGTAGCCGCTGTACCCGGTCGGTCCGGTGTAACCCGTATAGCCGGTGAAATTGCCTGGGCCAGTGTAGCCAGTATAGCCCGTAGGTCCGGTGTAGCCGGTGTAGCCGCTGTAGCCACTATAGCCGGTGGCTCCGGTGTATCCGGTGTATCCAGTGTAACCGGAGATGTTCAGCTGAATGGAGATGTATCCGGTGTACCCGGTGTAGCCGGTGTAGCCGCTGTAGCCAGTAGGACCGGTGAATCCGGTCCAGCCGGTATAACCCGTGTAGCCCGTGTAGCCGCTGTAGCCCGTTGGACCTGTGTAGCCGGTGTAGCCTGTGAAATTGCCAGGTCCCGTGTAGCCGGTATATCCGGTGTACCCGCTGTAGCCGGTGAAGTTTCCAGGTCCAGTGTAGCCGGTGTAGCCGGTGTAGCCGCTGTAGCCACTATAGCCGGTTGGACCTGTATATCCCGTGTAGCCAGTTGGTCCTGTGTAGCCTGTATACCCGGTGAAGTTACCAGGTCCCGTGTATCCGGTGTAGCCGGTGTACCCGCTATATCCGGTGAAGTTACCAGGTCCCGTGTATCCGGTGTAGCCTGTGTAGCCGGTGTAACCTGAGTACCCGGTCGGGCCAGTGTAGCCAGTGTACCCGGTCGGCCCGGTGTACCCTGTGTATCCAGTGAAGTTTCCAGGTCCGGTGTACCCGGTGTAACCGGTGGCTCCAGTGTATCCGGTGTATCCGGTAACGGTGGACGCAGCTCCGGTGTAGCCGGTGTACCCGGTGTAGCCGCTGTAGCCGGTTGCGCCAGTGTAGCCAGTGTACCCGGTCGGCCCGGTATACCCAGTGTAACCGGTGAAATTGCCTGGACCAGTGGGACCGGTGTATCCGGTATACCCGGTGTATCCACTATAACCGGTAGGTCCTGTGTAGCCGGTGTAGCCCGTGGGACCGGTGTAGCCAGTGTAACCTGTAAAGTTTCCAGGTCCGGTATAGCCGGTGTAGCCGGTAGGTCCAGTATATCCTGTGTACCCAGTGTACCCCGTAGGGCCGGTCCATCCGGTGTATCCAGTGTACCCGCTATATCCAGTGAAATTGCCTGGTCCCGTGTAGCCGGTGTAGCCGGTATACCCTGTATAACCGCTGTAGCCCGTCGGCCCGGTGTACCCCGTGTAGCCCGTTGGCCCGGTGTAGCCTGTGTACCCGGTAAAGTTACCAGGCCCCGTGGGGCCGGTATACCCAGTCGGTCCCGTGTACCCGGTGTACCCAGTGTAGCCTGTGTGCCCAGTCCAGCCGGTGTAGCCGGTGTAGCCTGTAGGTCCAGTGAATCCGGTCCAGCCGGTCCAGCCGGTGTACCCGGTGTACCCGCTGTACCCGCTGTAGCCGGTGAAGTTGCCAGGACCGGTCGGACCGGTGTAGCCCGTGTACCCGGTCGGTCCCGTGTAGCCCGTGTATCCGGTGTAACCGGTGTAGCCGGTAGCCCCAGTATATCCAGTGTATCCAGTTACGGTGGACGCAGCGCCAGTATAGCCTGTGTAGCCAGTGTACCCCGTGTACCCGGTCGGCCCGGTGTACCCCGTGTAGCCGGTGGGTCCTGTGTACCCCGTGTACCCGGTAAAGTTACCAGGCCCTGTGGGGCCGGTATATCCAGTGTAGCCTGTTGGACCGGTGTAGCCAGTGTACCCGGTCGGACCCGTGTAGCCAGTGTACCCTGTAAAATTTCCAGGACCGGTCGGACCCGTGTACCCTGTGTACCCGGTTGGACCAGTGTATCCCGTGTACCCGGTGTACCCGCTGTAGCCGCTGTAGCCGGTGAAGTTTCCAGGGCCGGTTGGACCGGTGTAGCCAGTGTATCCTGTCGGTCCAGTGTACCCTGTGTAGCCGCTGTAGCCAGTCGGACCGGTGTAGCCGGTGTATCCGGTGTAGCCGGAGATGTTCAGCTGGATGGAAATATAACCTGTGTACCCTGTGTATCCGGTGTAGCCCGTATATCCAGTGTAGCCTGTGTAGCCTGTGAAATTTCCAGGCCCTGTGGGTCCAGTGTAGCCCGTATAGCCGGTGTAGCCTGTGTAGCCAGTGTAACCGGAGGCTCCAGTGTATCCAGTGTATCCAGTGTAGCCGCTGTACCCGGTGAAATTGCCTGGTCCGGTCGGGCCGGTGTAACCAGTGTACCCGGTGTACCCGCTGTACCCGGTGGGACCGGTGTATCCGGTATACCCAGTTGGGCCAGTGTACCCGGTGTAGCCAGTGAAGTTGCCGGGACCGGTCGGTCCAGTGTACCCGGTCGGACCTGTATATCCCGTGTAGCCGGTGTAGCCGGTGTGACCAGTCCATCCAGTGTAGCCGGTGTACCCGGTGTAACCGGTGTAGCCAGAAGCTCCAGTGTACCCGCTGTACCCGGTGGGTCCCGTGTACCCTGTGTACCCTGTGAAATTGCCAGGGCCGGTATAGCCCGTGTAGCCGGTGGCTCCGGTGTATCCAGTATAGCCAGTGACGGTAGAAGCAGCACCCGTATAGCCCGTGTAGCCCGTGTAGCCAGTGTACCCGGTCGGACCGGTGTAGCCCGTGTAGCCGGTGGCCCCGGTGTACCCTGTGTACCCGGTCACGGTTGATGCAGCGCCCGTGTATCCTGTGTACCCAGTGTACCCTGTGTACCCACTGTAGCCAGTGGCTCCAGTGTAGCCTGTCGGGCCGGTGTAGCCGGTGTACCCCGTGAAATTGCCAGGCCCGGTTGGTCCGGTGTAGCCGGTGTAGCCCGTGGGGCCGGTATACCCCGTGTAACCGGTCGGCCCGGTGTAGCCGGTGTAGCCCGTGAAATTTCCAGGTCCAGTGGGACCGGTGTAGCCGGTGTAGCCGGTAGGCCCCGTGTACCCGGTGTATCCCGTGGGTCCCGTGTACCCCGTATACCCCGTAAAATTTCCAGGGCCAGTCGGACCCGTGTAACCGGTGTAGCCTGTGGGTCCAGTATAGCCGGTGTAGCCGCTGTAGCCAGTTGGCCCGGTGTAGCCCGTGTACCCGGTGTACCCGGAGATGTTCAGCTGAATGGAAATATAACCAGTGTACCCGGTGTACCCGGTGTAGCCGGTGTACCCCGTGTAGCCGGTGTAGCCAGTGAAATTTCCAGGTCCGGTCGGACCCGTGTAGCCCGTATAGCCGGTGTAGCCTGTGTAGCCTGTGTAGCCAGAGGCACCCGTGTACCCCGTGTAGCCGGTGTAGCCGCTATAGCCGGTAAAATTCCCAGGTCCGGTGTAGCCTGTGTAGCCTGTGTAACCTGAATACCCAGTAGGTCCGGTGTATCCGGTATAGCCGCTGGCTCCCGTGTATCCTGTGTACCCGCTGTAGCCTGTGAAGTTGCCGGGTCCAGTAGGTCCGGTATAGCCTGTGTAGCCAGTCGGGCCGGTGTAGCCAGTTGGCCCGGTGTAGCCGGTGTACCCTGTAGCGCCCGTATAGCCAGTGTACCCGGTCACGGTGGAGGCCGCGCCAGTGTAGCCGGTGTATCCAGTATAGCCTGTATATCCGGTCGGCCCCGTGTACCCGGTGTAGCCGGTCGGGCCGGTGTAACCCGTGTAGCCAGTGAAGTTACCAGGTCCTGTGGGGCCAGTGTAGCCTGTGTAGCCCGTCGGCCCGGTGTAGCCGCTGTAGCCCGTCGGGCCGGTGTAGCCGGTGTACCCCGTGAAATTTCCAGGGCCGGTGGGGCCGGTGTAACCCGTGTAGCCGGTGTATCCGGTGTGACCGGTCCACCCCGTGTAGCCGGTGTAGCCACTGTACCCTGTGTAGCCGCTGTAGCCAGTGGGACCAGTGTACCCGCTGTAGCCGGTTGGTCCAGTGTAGCCAGTGTAGCCTGTGGCTCCCACTTGTCCGGCCAGGTTTAAGTTCCACCCGGTTAAGTTAATTCCTGATCCGTTTACGATGTCGGATGTGAAAGTGAACGAGGAGACACCGTCATAGGCCGTGATGATGCCTTCCATCCAGGTCGTCGGAGTCGTCTGGTAGCTCAGGTGAATCCTGGCACCGACCGTGTAGGCCAGACCAGCCTGAACGGTCGAGAATGCCACTGAACCGAGTGTGACGGTTAGCGTGCTGTTGCTGGTGGCCCTGTAGCCGTAGCCCGTATATCCGGAATATCCAGTGTAGCCCGTTGGACCAGGGTAGCCGCTGTAGCCTGTGGGTCCGCTGTAGCCCGTGTACCCGGTGTAGCCTGTGGGTCCGCTGTAGCCCGTGTACCCGGTGTAGCCGGTTGAACCAGAAGCTCCAGTCCAGCCGGTGTAGCCCGTGTAGCCTGTGAAGTTTCCAGGTCCCGTAGGTCCGGTGTACCCGGTGTAGCCAGTCGGACCGGTGTACCCAGTCGGACCGGTGTACCCGCTATAGCCGGTGTACCCGGTGTGGCCAGTCCAGCCGGTGTAGCCGGTGTAACCGCTATAGCCGCTGTAGCCGGTAGGCCCGGTATACCCAGTGTATCCTGTGAAATTGCCAGGGCCGGTTGGGCCGGTGTAGCCGGTATACCCAGTCGGTCCCGTAACGGTAGACGCAGCACCAGTGTAACCAGTGTACCCGGTGTATCCGCTGTACCCGCTGTAGCCAGTCGGACCAGTGTAGCCGGTGTAGCCGGTCGGACCAGTGTAGCCGGTGTAGCCCGTGAAATTTCCAGGTCCAGTGGGACCGGTGTAGCCTGTATATCCGGTAGGGCCGGTGGCTCCGGTGTAGCCGGTGTAGCCGCTATAGCCGGTCGGACCAGTGTAGCCGGTATAGCCAGTGAAGTTGCCTGGTCCGGTCGGGCCGGTGTAACCTGTGTACCCGGTCGGACCAGTGTACCCCGTGTAGCCGGTGTACCCGGAGATGTTCAGCTGAATGGAGATGTAGCCGGTGTACCCCGTGTATCCGGTGTAGCCCGTGTAGCCGGTATACCCACTGTAGCCTGTCGGCCCGGTGAAACCTGTCCAGCCGGTCCAACCCGTGTAGCCAGTGTACCCGGTTGGTCCCGTGAATCCGGTCCAGCCGGTGTAGCCGGTGTAGCCGCTATACCCGGTGGGTCCTGAGTACCCTGAGTACCCCGTGTACCCAGTGAAGCTGCCAGGACCGGTCGGTCCAGTGTATCCCGTATAGCCCGTCGGGCCGGTAACTGTAGACGCAGCGCCTGTATACCCGGTGTAGCCCGTGTACCCAGTCGGACCAGTGTAGCCGGTGTAGCCAGTTGGCCCTGTGTATCCCGTGTAGCCTGTGAAATTTCCAGGGCCGGTCGGTCCGGTGTAGCCGGTGTACCCGGTGTAGCCGCTGTAGCCGGTTGCGCCAGTGTAGCCGCTGTAGCCGGTGGGTCCCGTGTACCCTGTGTAGCCCGTGAAGCTGCCAGGCCCGGTCGGGCCGGTGTAGCCGGTGTATCCGGTTGGGCCGGTGTAGCCCGTGTAGCCAGTGTAGCCAGAGATATTAAGCTGAATGGAGATGTAACCAGTATATCCGGTGTACCCGGTGTACCCCGTGTAGCCGCTGTAGCCGGTGTAGCCAGTAGGTCCAGTGTACCCGGTGTAGCCGGTGGCTCCGGAAGTCCCTGTGTAGCCGGTGTACCCGGTGTAGCCGGTGACCGTAGAAGCCGCTCCCGTGTACCCGGTGTAGCCGGTATACCCGGTTACCGTGGACGCAGCGCCAGTGTAGCCGGTATACCCGGTGTAGCCGGTGACCGTAGAAGCCGCTCCCGTGTACCCGGTGTAGCCGGTATACCCCGTGTAACCGCTGTAGCCTGTCGGTCCCGTGTACCCGGTGTATCCGGTTACCGTAGACGCTGCTCCGGTGTACCCGGTGTACCCGGTGTAGCCGGTGTGCCCCGTGTAGCCCGTCGGGCCGGTGTAGCCGGTATAACCAGTCACTGTGGACGCCGCACCAGTGTACCCGGTGTAGCCTGTGTAGCCAGTAGCTCCCGTAGGCCCTGTATAGCCGGTCGGACCCGTGTACCCGGTGTAGCCGGTGTAGCCGGTGTGACCGGTCCATCCGGTGTACCCGGTGTAGCCTGTGGGGGCAGTTGGGCCAGTGTAGCCGGTGTATCCGGTCGGGCCGGTGTACCCGCTGTAGCCAGTTGGCCCAGTGTATCCCGTGTAGCCCGTAGCGCCGGTTGCGCCAGAAGCTCCGGTATATCCGGTGTATCCAGTGGCTCCTGGCTGTCCAGCGAGGTTCAGGTTCCAGCCGGTCAGATTTATGCCCGATCCGTTGACGGTGTCAGAGTTGAACGTGAAGGAGGACACGCCGTCGTAGGCGGTGACAATGCCTTCCATCCAGGTCGTCGGAGTCGTCTGGTAGCTTAAACGAACACGGGCACCGACCGTGTAGGCCAGACCTGATTGCACGGTGGAAAAGGCCACTGATCCAGTGGTGACGGTGAGCGTGCTGTTGCTGGTCGCGTGGTATCCGTAACCGGAGTAACCTGTGTAACCTGTGTAGCCCGTGGGACCCTGGTATCCCGTAGGACCAGTGTAGCCAGTGTAACCAGTGTACCCCGTGTAGCCGGTTGGTCCGGTGTAACCAGTCCAGCCCGTGTATCCGGTATACCCGCTGTAGCCGGTCGGCCCGGTGTACCCTGTATAGCCGCTGTAGCCGGTGAAGCTGCCTGGGCCTGCTGCGCCAGTGTATCCCGTGTAGCCTGTAGCTCCGTAAGCGCCTGTGTAGCCGGTATAGCCGCTGTAGCCCGTTGGACCAGTGTAACCAGTGTAGCCTGTAAAGCTTCCAGGTCCAGTGGGGCCGGTATATCCCGTGTAGCCAGTGTAACCGGTGTGGCCAGTCCATCCCGTGTAGCCAGTGTACCCGCTGTAGCCGGTCGGAGCGGTCGGGCCGGTGTAGCCGGTGTAGCCTGTGGCACCAACTGAACCTGTGTATCCAGTGTAACCGGTATACCCAGTTACCGTGGACGCAGCGCCAGTATACCCGGTGTAGCCCGTGTAGCCGCTGTAGCCGCTGTAGCCGGTTGGCCCGGTGTATCCGGTATAGCCGGTTGGGCCGGTGTATCCCGTGTAGCCAGTGTAGCCAGAGATATTAAGCTGAATGGAGATGTAACCAGTATATCCGGTGTACCCGGTGTACCCGGTGTACCCACTGTAGCCAGTAGGTCCAGTGTACCCGGTGTAGCCGGTGGCTCCGGAAGTCCCGGTGTAGCCGGTGTACCCGGTGTACCCGGTGTACCCCGTATACCCGGTTACCGTAGACGCAGCTCCCGTGTAACCGGTGTAGCCGGTATAACCAGTCACTGTTGAGGCAGCGCCAGTGTACCCGGTGTAGCCGGTGTAGCCTGTCTGTCCGACAGGACCAGTGTAGCCGGTGTATCCCGTGGGTCCAGTATATCCAGTGTAGCCGGTAACTGTAGACGCAGCACCGGTATATCCAGTGTAGCCAGTGTAGCCAGTGTGACCGGTGTATCCGCTATAGCCTGTGTACCCTGTTGGTGCGGTAGGACCCGTGTACCCGGTGTACCCAGTGTAGCCCGTGGGTCCCGTGTAGCCTGTGTATCCGGTAAAGTTTCCAGGTCCTGTAGGTCCAGTATACCCGGTGTAGCCCGTGTAGCCGGTGTATCCCGTGTACCCGCTGTAACCGGTGGGTCCCGTGTACCCGGTATAGCCTGTGAAATTGCCTGGGCCAGTTGGTCCTGTGTAGCCGGTATACCCAGTCGGACCTGTATAGCCGGTGTAGCCGGTGTAGCCGGTGTGCCCGGTCCAGCCAGTATAGCCAGTGTAACCGGTAGGTCCAGTGAAGCCAGTCCAGCCCGTGTAGCCAGTGTACCCGCTGTAGCCGCTGTAGCCGGTGAAATTGCCAGGGCCTGTCGGTCCCGTAAATCCAGTCCAACCGGTGTAGCCCGTGTAGCCAGAGGCTCCAGTATATCCGCTATAGCCGGTTGGCCCGGTATACCCAGTGTAACCGGTGAAATTGCCTGGACCAGTGTAGCCCGTGTAGCCAGTCGGACCGGTGTATCCGGTATACCCAGTGTAGCCGGAGATGTTCAGCTGGATTGAAACGTAGCCGGTGTAACCGGTGTAACCGGTTTCGCCCGTATATCCCGTGAAACCAGTGTAGCCGGTGAAGCTCCCGGGTCCCGTCGGACCAGTGTAGCCCGTGTAGCCAGTCGGACCGGTGTATCCGGTGTACCCAGTCGGCCCGGTGTACCCGGTGTAGCCCGTGGGACCTGTGTATCCACTGTACCCTGTGTACCCTGAAATGTTCAGCTGGATCGTTACGTAGCCGGTGTAGCCGGTGTATCCGGTCGCTCCGGTATAGCCGGTGTAGCCGGTGTAGCCAGTGTAACCAGTCGCTCCGGTTGACCCACCAGGTCCCGTGTAGCCGGTGTAGCCGGTGTAGCCAGTGGCCCCAGGTTGACCTGCCAGGTTAAGATGCCAGCCGGTCAGGTTGATTCCAGCGCTTCCAGTGGTGTCTACGTTTACGGTAAAAGAGGATACGCCGTCGTAGGCCGTGACAAGACCCTCCATCCAGATGGAAGTGTTGGAGTTGTAGCTGAGGCGCACGCGCGCCCCCACCGTGTAGGCCAGCCCAGATTGAACGGTCGAGAACGCCACCGATCCAAGCGTAACTGTCAATGTGCTGTTGCTGGTAGCCAGGTAGCCGTACCCGCTGTACCCGGTATACCCGGTGTAGCCGGTGGGACCCTGGTAGCCGGTGGGACCGGTGTACCCCGTGTACCCCGTGTACCCCGTGTACCCCGTGTAGCCGGTGTAGCCACTGTAACCGCTGTAGCCGGTGAAGCTGCCAGGGCCTGCCGGTCCAGTATACCCTGTGTAACCGGTATAGCCAGTGCCAGAAGTGCCGGTGGCTCCGGTGTACCCCGTATACCCCGTGAAATTCCCAGGTCCAGTGGGTCCGGTGAACCCGGTCCAACCGGTGTACCCGGTGTAGCCCGTGTGACCAGTGTAGCCACTGTACCCGGTGTAGCCTGTCGGGGCGGTCGGACCGGTGTATCCAGTGTAGCCGGTGGCTCCCGCAGTTCCGGTGTAGCCGGTATAGCCGCTGTAGCCTGTGAAGCTGCCAGGCCCGGTTGGCCCGGTGTAGCCGGTGTAGCCGGTGTAGCCAGTGGCTCCTGTGTAGCCAGTGGCTCCTGTGTAGCCGGTGTAGCCGGTGTAGCCACTGTAGCCTGTGACGGTAGAGGCTGCTCCCGTGTAGCCGGTGTATCCGGTATAACCCGTGTGCCCTGTGTAGCCTGTTGGACCTGTGTAGCCGGTATACCCTGTGTAACCGGTCACGGTGGAGGCCGCGCCAGTGTAGCCCGTGTAGCCGGTGTATCCAGTTGGTCCTTGAGAACCGGTGTAGCCGGTATAACCAGTTGGACCGGTGTAGCCCGTGTAGCCCGTGTAGCCGGTAACTGTAGACGCGGCCCCTGTGTACCCGGTGTACCCGGTATAGCCGGTGTGGCCCGTGTATCCGCTGTACCCGGTGTAGCCGGTGGGCGCAGTGGGTCCTGTGTATCCGGTATATCCTGTCCATCCGGTCCAACCGGTATACCCGGTATAGCCGCTGTAGCCTGTGAAGCTTCCAGGCCCTGTTGGACCAGTGTACCCAGTGTAGCCCGTGGGTCCCGTGTAGCCTGTGTACCCGGTCGAACCTGTGTATCCAGTATACCCTGTGTACCCGGTGTGACCAGTCCACCCCGTGTAGCCGGTGTAGCCGCTATAGCCAGTGGGTGCCGTCGGTCCGGTATATCCCGTGTATCCTGTCTGGCCTTGGCTGCCGGTGTAGCCGGTGTAGCCGCTGTAGCCCGTGAAATTTCCAGGTCCGGTCGGACCCGTGTAGCCCGTGTAGCCAGTCGGCCCCGTGTAGCCAGTGTACCCGGTATAGCCTGACGTTCCGGTATAGCCGGTGTAGCCGCTGTAGCCTGTGAAGTTTCCAGGTCCAGTCGGACCCGTGTAGCCGGTTGGACCCGTGTAGCCGCTGTACCCGGTCGGACCCGTGTAACCTGTGTAGCCCGTCGCGCCCTGTGGACCAGTGTAGCCTGTATAGCCAGTGTAGCCAGAGATGTTCAGCTGGATCGTGACGTAGCCCGTGTACCCGGTGTAGCCCGTCCAGCCGGTGTAGCCGGTGTAGCCTGTCACCGAGGACGCAGCGCCAGTGTAGCCAGTGTAGCCCGTGTAGCCGGTGTAGCCGGTGAAGCTGCCAGGGCCGGTGGCTCCCGTGTAGCCCGTGTAGCCAGTGTACCCGGTGTAGCCGGTGGGCGCGGTCGCACCCGTGTACCCGGTGTAGCCAGTGTATCCTGTTGGGCCGCCAGACTCGCCGCCAGGTCCGGTCCAACCGGTGTAGCCGGTGTAGCCCGTCGGTCCCGTGTAGCCTGTGTATCCGGTGTACCCGCTATAGCCTGTGAAATTTCCAGGTCCGGTGTACCCGGTGTACCCGGTGTAGCCGGTGTGGCCGGTCCAGCCGGTATAGCCGGTGTAGCCGGTGTAGCCTGTAGGTCCGGTGTAGCCGGTGTAACCGGTAGGTCCGGTATACCCAGTGTACCCGGTCGCCCCTTGGGGTCCAGAATACCCAGTGTACCCGGTGGTTCCGGACAGTCCAGTAGCCCCGGTGTACCCCGTGTACCCGGTGTACCCGGTGTGGCCGGTCCAGCCGGTGTACCCGGTGTAGCCAGTCGGACCGGTAAACCCCGTGTAACCTGTATAACCGGTCGGCCCAGTGTAGCCGGTGTAGCCGGTCGGCCCGGTGTATCCTGTGTATCCAGTGGCTCCCAGAGGACCGGTGTATCCAGTATAGCCGGTGGTTCCAGACAAGCCGGTATAGCCTGTGTAGCCCGTGTAGCCGCTGTACCCGGTCGCCCCTTGAGGCCCTGTGTAGCCCGTGTACCCGGTGGTTCCGGACAGTCCAGCAGCCCCGGTGTACCCCGTGTAGCCCGTGTATCCGGTGTAGCCGCTGTAGCCGGTGGGTCCTGTTGATCCAGTATAGCCGGTATACCCTGTGGTTCCGGACAAGCCGGACGGGCCGGTGTAGCCTGTGAATCCAGTCCAGCCTGTGTAGCCCGTGTAGCCGCTGTACCCGGTCGCCCCTTGAGGCCCTGTGTACCCAGTGTAGCCGGTGGTTCCAGACAATCCAGCCGGGCCGGTATAACCCGTGTACCCTGTGTAGCCGGTGGCTCCCAGAGGACCAGTGTACCCTGTGTAGCCAGTCGCACCTGTGGAGCCAGCTGTTCCGGTGTACCCGGTGTAGCCTGTGTAACCTGTGTAGCCCGTGGCACTGGCGGAGCTGGTCACGTCAACCCAGTTGCTGTTGGACGTGCCGCCGATCAGACGAAACAGCCGCTGCGTGGTGATGATCCAGCAGGACATGCCTTCAGTACGGCGCAGGGGATCAATCGCATCGCGGTCAGTGATGGCGCTTACGGAATGATGCCCACCCTGCATCTCGTTGGTGTCGCCAATCGAAAAGGTGAGCGTGGTATCACCCGTGGTGATAGGCGCGGCAACTATGGTTCCTGGTATTTGAGACATGTTACGTGACGGTGAAAGAGTAGGTGCCGTTCAGGGCGTACGTTGAGCGGTAGCAGTTGTAGTTCTGCGTATAGCCTGCGGCGTTGGTGACGGACAACACTGTCAGTTGCCAGGCAGTGTTGGCCAGCCCGTTGACCGTGAAATTGGCCGTGCCGTACGACGCGGGATAACAAAACCACCTGTACGCGCTGCTGATGGCGTAATTGCTGACGCTGAGCGACCGACTGCTGGCGAAGGGCTGCAAGGGCATCGAGAGCACGTCGGAGCTGCTGGCCACCGTGGCCATGGCGCTTTGGCCGTAGTAGTACCTCGGCAGGAAACTGATGCCGGTGCTAGCCGTCGGATTGGTGGTTCCGTCCGAGGCGCTCAGGGTGTACGTCCGGTTGGACGTGAACGACGTCGTGTGCGTGTACGTCCGGAGCGCCGTGGACAGGGAGCCGATGCTTTGGTTGAGCGACTGGCTGGTGACGGTGCTTTCGTTGTAGGCCCAGTTCAGCACCACGGACGTGATGGTGGTGCCGATCTCGACGGTGCCCACGCTGTTGCTCAGGTAGGAGATGCTCAGCGGCGTGTAGAGCAAATGGTCCAAGGCCAAGCCAACCGTGCTCAGCAGCGGGTACCCGCTGTTGCTGTAGGGCATCTGCGGGGCGTTGACCTGGTCGGTGCCAAGGCCCCAGTCAATGTTGCTGCAATGGACACTGGCGCTGCCCACGACTCCGGACGGGCCGGTGTAGCCGGTGGGGCCGACGGGGCCGGTGTAGCCGGTGGGACCGTAAGAGCCTCCAGGCCCCGTGTAGCCGGTGTACCCGGTCGGGCCGGTCGGGCCAGTGGCTCCAGGCCCCGTTGGGCCGGAGAAACTGGACGGGGTCACCAGCAGCAGCGTCGACCAGCGAACGTCTACGATAGCGGAGGGCGGCGTACCCTGGTTGGCATTTCGGGCTACGTAGTAGTCGATGCCAAGCTGCGCCACGTCCAGCGGATTGTACAGCCGGTGGATGCTCCATAGCCCCGTGAAGTTGAGCGAACTGCCCGCGACGGTGTAGGTCTTGAGCGAGGTGTCAACGTAGAGGTAGGTCTGTGTCGGGTCCCAGCCCATGCGTCATCAGTTGTTGGTGCTGTGGCGCTGTGCTTTCAAAGCGGTCAAGGCGGTCACCGTCTGAAGCAGGTTGGAATTGACGTTGCCGTTGGAGTCCTTGATGAACATGTAGATCGACTGCTCGCAGGCTTCCTTGCCGATGGCCATCCGCTGGTACAGTCCGCCGGTGGTGAAAATGCTATTCCAACGCATCTCCGTGAGGACGTCCACGTTGTTGGTGGGAACCAGCGCCAGCTCCGCTCGGACATAGCCGAGGCGCGCCTGGTACAAACCGGTCGTGGCGTTCTGTGCCACTTCCAGGCCGAGCACCGTGGTGGTGCTGACGATCACGTGGTTGCGGATGACGGAGCAGCCGGTGAGGCTGAGGGCGAGCAGACAGGTCAATGTTTTTAGCGTTTTCATTTTATTTCCAGTATGGCGTTGCTGTTGGTGGTGGCGTTGATGAACACGTTTTCACCAAAGCCGACCACGGCGCTGCCGGTCAGGGTGCTGACGGAGGCTCCCACTGTGGTCGTTTTTACAGCGGTGACGCCGGGGCTGGTGCGCACGATCACCCAACCAAGACCGAGAATGGGATAGCAGCGCCCGTGCTCGGTAGCACAGCCGCTGCACAGGCCACAGCACAGCGCCGTCAGCAGCAACTGTTTCATGCCCTTAAGTACGCACGGCAAAGAGGTTTGATACACACGTAGCTAGAACATGAAACACGTGTTCACGGATTCGCGATTTCCCGGCTGTTCAGTGGAAAACAGGGGCGATGAACGCTTTGTGGTGGCGGAGAATGGCCAGCCGGTGGCCGCGTTCCGTTCCAGCGAACGACCGGGTGCTAAGGTGGTTAGTGAAGACTACGCTCGCCGCCAGGCCGAGGCTTACTTTGACCGCATGGAGCGCTGGGCGCTGATGGAGTCGCCGCTGACACGGCAGGCTGACGGGCCGCGCTCAACGCCGGTGGAAGTGGAGCGGGCGATGGCCCGGGTGCGCGCGGAGCTGGACCCGACGCGCAAGAAGGCGCTGGAGCAGCGGGTGGTTCAGCTCATGCAGCGCGAAGAGTCCCTGGTGGACCAGGTTGTCCACCACCTGCTTTACGAGCGGTAGGGCCGGGTCAGGCGCTTGTCGGCGGCCTGGATGCGGCGGCGGGCCAGCCGGGCCTGCTTGGCGGCCTTGCGGGCACGGGCGCGTTCCAGCTGGCGGCTGAGGGCCTGGTTGCGCAGGCAGTAGCTGTAGACGTCGGCCAGGGTGATGGTTACCTCCGCCGTGCGGCGCAGGCGGCCCTCGGGGCGCAGGGCGAGGACGTCGCCGCTGAGCAGGCCGACGATCAACCGGCGGCCCCGGTCGGCGCAGAAGTGCCCGTTCAGTTTGTCCCGGGTGATGCGCCACACCTCGCCGGGCATGGTCTTGACCTGGGGTTGACCTTGTTCATCCAGCACCGGCTGGGCACTCTTGCCAAAGCCCTTGGTGATCCGGACCGTTTTCGCTTTGCCGATTTCAATCATGCCGCCATTGTATACAAAAATCGGCAGCTTGTCAACATTAAAATTTAATCAAGACCAGTCGAGGACGCACGGTCCGACGGCGTAAATGCTGATTTTCTTGCCCTTCTCCGCCGCGTCGGCGATGACCTCGAAGACGTCGCTGGACTTCACCGCGAACGTCATCGGCTCGTCGCCGTCCTCCGTGGTGGTGAAGTCCTTCACCAGAAATCCGTTGGTTTCGGAGAAGCGCCATGACGCCAGGGAAGCGCGGTCAAGGCTGGTTGCCTTGGGCGGGGCTGGCGCGGCGATTTGAGCTTTTGACTCGGGTAGTATGTTTAGACTTTGGGATGGTGGTGCCATAGGCTTAAAAGAACGTGTTCAAGCTTCCGGCGCGTTGACGAGCACCGGCTCGAACCACTCCAGTTTGCGGATGCGCCCGTTTACGTCTAGCGGCTGTTTGGTCTCCTTGTCGATCCGAGGCCCGGACAGCACCGTGTGCCAGTGGCCCATGCGCCAGTGCAGGCGCGGCGAGGCGTGCGTGCCCCCTGCGGCTGCGCCGTTATGCCGGGCGGCCTGGTAATCCCAGCCGATGGTGTTGGGCGACCAGAGCGCGTCCCGCGACCGGTTGTGCTTGACGCTGGCTTTACGGGTCATCTGGCCCTGCTTGACCAGGCGCGGGCGGGTCACCAAGGTCAGCATCAGATTCAGCGCGAACAGGTTCACCCGGTTGTGGAATTCGGCGTCCTGCTCGGGCGAAGGCAGCTGCGGGTTGGGCCGGTTGATGTCTACGCCAAACTGGTCGGCCTCCCAGTAGGTGGCGTCGTAAAACCGGAAGGTCTTCATGCTGCCGATGTTTTGCTCCATGTTGAAGACCACGTGGTAGTCCATGGGGGCGACCGTGTCGGTGACCACGTTGAAGCAGATGATCAGCCGGTCAGCTTCGTTGATCAAGGGGTTGAGCGGACTCCGGGTGCCATCCAGCGGCGGCAGCTTGACGCAGTCCGGATAGGTTCCCTTGGCGGCACGCACGACGGAGATGAAGGGCACGAAGAAACCGAAGTATTTCAGGCTGAATTCCGTGGGCAGTACGAACAGCATTGCGTCCAGTGGGCACTTGATCTCGGAAATCTTGAAGTCCTCCGGCGGCTTGGTCTGGGCCACGGCCTGGGCAAATTCCGGGTGTACGAAAAAGGTGGGCACCCCAAGTTCCAGGTGCTTGAACGAGTTCAGCATGGCGCATAGGTGGGGCAGCATGCGCATTTCCGAGCTGGTGGCAACCTCCAGTCCGCCGCGCAAGGCGATGGCGTAGTACTTCGGGTTGAGGTAGCCTGCGGGCGGCACAATGCGGCGCGGGTAACACGCCGCATAAGTGACTGGCTCGTAATGAGGTAGCTCGTTTTCGATGAAATTTTTGTGATCTGGGTTCATGTTGTGCAAAAGTAGTCTGGGTTCACTGTAGCGGCAGCCGACGGCGCGGTCAACATTTAATTTTAACAAAATCCGCACGTAGTTAGGATACGCATGAGCGAACACTTGAAAAACGAAACACCCGAACAGGGAATGGCCTTTTCCGGGCATCGGTACGAGCAGGTAGTCATGCAGGACTTCAGGAGCACCATCCCGCCGCATCTGTTGGCGAAACTGCCTGAAGACGAGCGTTTTCTGGTGGAAGCTGTCAGTCGGCTGGAAAACCAGTTCGACTGGACCGTGCGTACGCTGATAAAAGTAAACGGCGACGCCCTGGACTTGCACAGCCGGGTGAATGGGCTGGAGAAGCACGTTCCCGTGGTTGTGAAGCTACAAGATGAACTTGTACTTACCATCAAGCCGAAAGTGGAGGCGCTGTGGGACTGGAAGCAGTTTTTCTCTGGAAAATGGGCCGTGCTCGCCGTCGTGGGCGTCGCCGTGCTCGGTGTCCTCCTGAAAGTGGCGATTGACCTTGTGCTTAAACTGTTCAAGCTTTAACTATGACCACAACGGTTGAACTGTTAAACCGGTTGTTCAAACCGGTACAGGTGCTGTTAGTGGACACGAACGAGGAGCTGGAGCGCATGCTGAATCGGATTTGTGCCTGCACTATTGAGCACTATACCGGAGCACCACCGAAAAAAGTCTACGATGTCGTATTTGCGGACAGTGAGGCCAGCGAAGCCACCTTGGACCGGATCAAAGACTGTGGCCCTTTGATTCTGATCGGTTCCTATTTCGGACGTGTAGACTATCCCGTGGTGCTGCTCCCAAAAATAGACGAACACGCGCTGGAGCGCGTGTTCACGTGTTTGAAGGTAAAGCTGCGAACGCCCGACGTCGTCGAGGCTATTTCGGAGCTGACGGCGTGCTCAGCTTCTGATGCACTTTGTTCAGCACCGCGCTGTGTGATGCGGGCAGCGTGAGGCGGCGGCACTCGTCCATGATGTGACCGAGCTGGCTGTTGTCCAGCTCCTGGCCGTCCATCAAAGCTTTCACAATGCCGCCATCCAGCTCGCTGCCGGTCTGTTGGACGAACATGAGCAGCAGGATGTCCTTCAGCTGGGAGATTTCGCGCGGATTCAGGAAGCCTGACTTTTCGCCCCGTCCCAGGACCCGGTCTACGTCGCCCGGTCCTTCCATGTCCTCGGGTCCGCCAGGACCGCCGCCAGGCGGCATCACCCGGCGCGGAAAAGGCCGACGCGGCACCGGGCGTCCCTGGGGAACAGTGCTGCCGGGCGGCTGGCCACCGGCAGGTGGTCCGAACATCTCCTCCCCGGCCTCGGCGAGCTTTTGAATCATGGTGGGTTTCACTTTTTCCCAGCGCGCTTCGGCCACTTCCTGGCTCACCGGCTCAAAGTACTGGCCGGTCTGCGGGTGCTGGAAACCTTCGGTCCGCTCCTGGATAAAGCGGGCGTGTATTTGTTCGAGCAGCTCGGTGCGTTTAGTCTCCAGTACCGGTCCGCCTTCAATGATCTGTTTAGCGTTCATTTCGTCCATAAGTATAGTTTCGGTTTTAAGTTGGCGCTCCAGGCCGGGATCGAACCGGCGACATGACCGCTTTAGAGGCGGCTCCTTTAACCACTCAGGCACTGGAGCAATGTCTGGGTGAGAGCCTACACGTAAAAATCCCGCTGTCAATGAAATTTTATGTTGACTGGGAAAATTAAATGTATACGCTAGCGGCATGAAACTACGCATTCGTAACGACTGGCTGGCCGCGCTCGGCCAAAAATGGAAAGACACCTGCCGCTACTCCACCCCGGACAAATGGCAGGAAGTGAACCTGGAGGATTTCACGCCCGCAGAACTGGACGCGCTGCTGGCGCAAGTTGAAAAGTTCAAGGACGTCAAGGGTGTGCTGGCCATCAAGCAGAAGATCAAGCTGTACCGGGGCCTGGCGGCGGACACGTCCACCAAGATCACCAAGCTGGAAGCGGTGCCGCTGGCCGTCCGCAAGCTGCTGGAAAATCTGCCGCACCACTGGCTGTTTGCCGATGGCGACGGCGATGGCCACCTGGTTCCGTGGTTTGTCTACAAGGCGGAGTACACGCCGCCGGACGCCCGGAACGCTTGCCCGGCGCGGGTGACCATCGACCTGGCCGCGACCCGGCATAACGCCACGGTGTCCACCTCGATCTCGTACGGGGCCGAGGACATCCACGTTTCCATCGTGGAAATGCTGCGCAAGCACGGGTACTACGCGGAATCCCCGGAAATGCTGGAGGCGTACGACAAGGAACTGGCCTGGTACGGCGAAATCTGCAACCAGACAGGCGCGCAGTTCAACGCCACTGGCCAGGGCCAGGACATGTCGGACCGCTGGAACCGCGCGCAGCTCAACCTGGTCAAGGACGGCAATCCCACCAAGGTGGTGATGGATAACGAGGACGAGGAAGGTCTGACTGTCCGCCACAGCCAGCGGAGTGACCGGGTCACGAACCGCTACTGGCAGCACGAGGACAAAACTTCCGGCGAGGAGGACACGGACAACGTGGTCCTGCTGCCGCAGCAGCCGTACCTGAAGGTGTTCGACTTGGAAAACCACCGGTTCCTGTCGGTGCATGCCACGGAGCTTTCGCCCTACGTGTGGGACGAAAACTTGCCGGAGAAGCTGGTGCTGCCGACGGCGCAGAAGGAGTTGATCAAGGTCCTGGTGACTGGCGCGGACCAGGTGCTGGACGACATCGTCAAAGGCAAGACCGGCGGTATCATCGTAATCTGCACCGGGCCGCCGGGCACCGGCAAGACCCTCACGTCGGAGGTCTTCAGTGAGGGCGTGCGGAAGCCGCTGTACAAGGTCCAGTGCTCGCAGCTCGGCACCAACGAGGTCAAGCTGGAGGAGAACCTCAAGATCGTCATGGCCCGGGCGGAGCGCTGGAAAGCGGTGCTATTAACGGACGAGGCCGATGTCTACATCCACAAGCGCGGGCGGGACCTTCAGCAGAACGCCATCGTGGGCACCTGGCTGCGGGTGCTGGAATACTACCGGGGCATCCTGTTTTTGACCAGCAACCGGTCCACCGTGATCGACGACGCTATCCTGTCGCGGGCGACGGCCTGGATTCGCTACACCATCCCGACGCCGGAGAATCTGCGCCACATCTGGCGGGTGCTGTCACGGCAGTTCAAGGTTGGGCTGACCAACGCGGATATTAACACCCTGGTCGGCGATCCAAAGTTCTGCCGCATCTCCGGGCGCAGCGTCAAGAGCCTGCTCAAGCTGGCATATCTACTGTCCGCCAAGGAAGCGAAACCGGTCACGGTTGAGACCATCCGGTACGTGTCCCAGTTCTTAGACATCGAAGATCGTGAACAAAAAAGCGCGCAAACTGAGGCAGACGAGGAAGCAGCTGAATAAGCGCAACCGGTGTAAAAATCGTCAGGCAGCCCTGGCCTCCCTGCGGGTGGGGCTGCCTGATGATCCGACGGAGGAGCACTGGTCCGCCATTTTGGCGGCCATGAAGCCGATGCCGAAACTGGACCCGGCGATGCACGCGCGGCGAATGCTCGCCAAAATTCTGCTGCACGGCAGCAGCTATGGAACTTCAGTGGATGCCCTGCTTACGCAGGCTGACTATGGTGTTTTGGCTACAAGTGAGGTAAGCAGCGCCGACGTAATCGACTGGATCACCAGAATTTTGTAGCCGTGGAGTGCAAGGTGGAGTTGGACGTTTCCTGGACCCACTTTTGACCCACCGTCAGGGTGGGCTGCTTTTGGCCGGTCAGCAGCGCCATCTGGACGTAGACGCCCAACTTCTCGTCCGTGGCCGTGCTCAGCTTGCCGATGTCGCCGGTCAAGGTGGACGTCACCAGGCCCTCCACCTCCACCGGTTCGTCCAGGCCGCGCTTGGCGGCGAGGTACAGCCGGTTTAGCAGGCCAGGGGTCAGCCCGTTGGCGGCGTGGGCGCGTTGGGCGGTGCTAAGCGCCACCTGATGCTGCGGAAAAATGTAGGTAGACTGTGCGGACATGCTCATATAGAACTGGTTTTTCGGTCGAAGCGCAGGGTGACTTCCGTGCGCTCCTGGCCCTCCGCGCACCAGCGCTTGATGCAGTGGCCGTCCCACAGTTTGGAATCCTGCTTAAACAAGGCGTCGTTCACCGCCTTGAGAATGTTATCATGGTCCGGCTTAACGCGGTGGCCCTGGCCAAGTGCGGCGGCCTTTTTCTTGGCGGACCACGACGGTGGAACAGACAGGAACGCACATACCAGGATGGCGTAGCAGTCCACCTGGCCGAGGTAGGCCGGGGCAGCGGCCCGGAGCCGGTCGCAGTAGTCGCGGTAGACCAGCACGCAGGGGCGCTTTTGCCACACGTCTCTTTGGGTCATGCGCGGCTTGCCGAAGGGCTGCCCGGGAGCGGTGAACGTGACCTGGCCGTCCGCCGGAATGTCTGCGTCCGGAATCGTCGCCGCCTGGGCGCTAATTTTGTCTACCTTTTTAGTTGTCGCCGATTGTAATTTAGTGTTTACTGACAACAATGATTTGCGCTTGGGGTGACCAAGCAACTGATCTAAAGACCAAGCCATAGCCAAAAGAACTGAATATGAACTATCCCGAGAACGTGCTGCAAGTACTGAAGAAATACCGCATCCTCAAGCCGGACGGCACGTGGCGCACCAGCGTCCTGCAAAGTCCGCCCTCCAGCCCGCTGGGACCTGGGCCGATCCTGGCCGAGGACGTGATCAAGCGCCTGGTGGCCGCCGACTCCACGCCGGACGGGAAGTGGCTGGATTGGATTTTCTACCAGGCGGCGGGCGGCGAAAAGGGCGAGCAGATGCGCGAGGGGGCCATCAGTCAGATCAGGGAGCGCTTCATTGACGAGCGCAAGTACGGCTTTCAGCACCCGGACACCAAGGAGTACGTGCCGCCGGTCAGCGCCGAGGCGGCCACGGCCCGCTGGAACGCCATGGAGCCGAAATTCCGCGACATCATGTACGTCTGCGACCAGGATTCGGTCACCAAGCTCAACACTTTTGGCTACTACCGCAACTGGCCGGGCAGCGACCGCATCTACGAAAACGTGGTCTCGGCGGTCACCAATTATCAGGCTCGCTTCAAAAAGCTGCTGCGCATGAACAAGGAGATGGCCAAGGAGGACAAGCCGCCGCTGCCCATTGATCCGGCGGACATCAAGACGGTCGAGGAGATGGTGAACATCACCAAGAAAGTGGAACGCTATTTCGGCAGCAAGAAGGCGCGCGAGGACATCCAGCTCAGCAACCACGGCGAGCGTCAGGACGGCCTGATCTACGCCGACGACTACGTGGAGGTCCTGGTGCCGCTGACCTGGGCGGCGGCGGTCTACTACGGTTACGACCAGTGGGCCTGGGCCAACCGCGAGCAGTTCGACACTTTCATCAGCTCGGAGGACGCGCCGGACTACAAGAACGAGTGGAAGCAGCGCACCACCGGCGGCAAGGTGTACGTCTACATCACGTTCCGGGTGCCTGCGCCGGTCTGGGTCTCGCGCAAAAACGGAAAATTCAACTGGCACGAGCTGACCAGCCTGGCGCTGGAGCTGAACACCGCCGAGATGCGCAAGCTGGCCACGACCAATCCGGACACCTGGAAGGTTTGGGACGAGGAGAACCGCAACACCATGACCATCCGCGACGTGAAGCAGATGCTGCTGGACGAGCCGACCCGCCAGGACCCGCAGGATGACGAGCTGCCCATCCGGCGCGGAGCCAACGTCTACAAGACGCCGGAAGAGGCCCAGGCCGTGGTGCAACATCTGGATATGGCGCTGAAAGCCATCGTGGACTGGAGCGCCAAATTTGACCCCAAGACGGTTAAGCGGGATGCTATGGCCCTGGACTGACTATGATACCAAACCTATTACAGGTGGACAAAGGCATCTGGCGCGGCGGCCAGCCGGAAACGGCGGTGGACTGGCAGCAGCTGGCCCAGGAACTCAAACTGGCGTTCGTGCTAAAGCTGAACGTGGCTGACAATCCCCAGATACCGGAGCCGGGGGCGACGGTCATGGGCATGAAGGTGATCTACATGCCCTTGGACTGGGTGGAGCAGACTTTCGGCGAACCGCCGATAGACTACCTGGTGAAAACCAGCGAGCTGATCAACACCTGCCGGTTGCCGATGCCCGATGGCGGCGTCTTCGTCCACTGCACGCACGGCCAGGACCGCACCGGCGTGGTTGTCGGAGCCTACCGCGTGCTGTCGCAAGGCTGGACGAAGGAAGCCGCGTACAAGGAGATGCTGGACAATGGCTTTCACCCGCTTTTACGCGGCCTTTGCTGGGCCTGGGACGCGCTGCCGGACAATCCGACAAGCCGTAGTTAGCCTGGTATGCCCTATTCCCCGCTCGTCACGCAGGTTTTGATCAAGTACCGGATTTACATGCCCAACGGTGCGCCGTACCTGATCAAGATCGAGGGTCAGTTGGTGCCCAAGCTGGAGCCTGATGTCATCGACCGCCTGGTGACGGCGGACCGGTCGCACGACCAGAAGTGGATCGACTGGATTTTCTACCAGGCGGGCGGCGGACCGGAGGCGGAGGCGAAGCGCGAGCGCGCCCTGGCCAGCACCAAGCTGGAGTTTTTCCGCATGGGCGCTCGGGACGGCGTGCCGCAGGCCACCTTGGACAAGCGCTGGGCGCGCCAGGAGCCGATTTTTGCGGACTATCTGATCTCCGCGCCCGAGGACAAGCTGGAGTACTTTAAGGGCACGTTCGGCTACTACCGGGAATGGCCGGGCCGCAACCATGTCTACGAAACTATCGAGCGGAGTTTGACGGAATTCCAGTCCAACTTCCGTCAGGTTGTCCGCCTGGCCCGGCTGGAGCCGGAGCGTGACATCGGCACCAAGCCGGAGGATTTTCACACGGTGATTGAGCTGATGCAGACCGTGTCCCGGGTGAAGCGCTTTTGGAAGTTCAACGAGATCAAGACCTCGGCGCACCCGCAGCGCAAGGACGACTTGATCTACGACGACGAGGTGCTCCACGTCATTGCGCCGCTCACCTGGGCCGCTTCCGTGAAGTACGGCCACCCGGCCTGGCTGCTGTCCGATCCGAACGAGCTGGAGCGCAGCCGCAGTTCCGTGGCGGACTATTCGCCCTGGACGTCGGCCTACCAGACCGGAAACGTCTACGTTTTTCTGAACTTCAAGGTGCCCATGCCGGTGGCGGTCAACCTCAAGGGCAACGACTACGAGCATTCGTCCTTGCAGATGGTGCGCCTAAACTTGCATCGGGATCAGTTGAAGGGCCTTGGCGACCACAACAAGTGGGAGGTTATCACGGAAGCCGGGGACGAGGGTACGGTGGAGACGCTGAAGCAAACCATCCTGGCCGAGCCTACGTACGAGATGACGCCCGAGGAGCAGGCGCAACCGTTTAATCGCGGAGCGCGCCGGATCAAGACGGAGGACCAGGCGCGGCACATCATCCGCCACCTGGACATGGCGCTGGCTGCCGTGGCGGAATGGGCGGCGCAGTTTGACCCGCGCACGCTGAAGGTAGACCCGTACAACTAGCCGGTGGCCTGCTTGACGATCCGTTGGATGATTCCACGCAAGGCGTAGGCCACGCTCTTGTCCCGCACTTCTTTCAAGCCGTTCATCACCAGTGCCGCCAGGGCGACGCCAAAGTCAGCCCCAACCTCCGCCGGGGCGTAAGCGCTGACCAGCGGGATCAGCGAGTGGTATTTCTTCCGGTTGCAGTACTCCGCCGTGGGACCCCAGCTCTTGATGTCGACGCCTTCGCTGTCACCGTAGCTGATGTTGTTGGCCAGGAGGGCGTTGACGATGTTGATGTAGACGAGCCGTTCGACGCTGTGGCCACGGTTCGGGTAGGCTTCCAGCACGTCGGTGTACTGGCTGCTGCGGGCGCGGATGGCCGCGTCGCCCAGCAAGGTGTCCGCCTGGTTGATCGCCTCCTCGGTCGGCAGGTCCAGCTTCTTGTCCCAGACGGATTTTCCGCCCGTCCCGGCGCGCTGCAACAGCAGCTTGCCGAATTCTCGCAGCACCAGGGCCTCGGGGGCCTTGGATTCCCGCAGCGGCGGGTACAGGCTGATGCCCATGTCGCCGTTGGCGGAAAGCGCCGCGTCGGTGCCGCCAGCAGTTTCGTGGGCGGACCACTCGATCTTTTTCCAGGTCTGGTTCAGCAGGTCGGCCAGCGGGCACTCCTCGATGTGCTTGCTGGCGCTCCGAATGATGTCTTGGTACGTTGTCATTAGTTTATGCGGCAGGCGACGAATCCCTTGGGCAGGTCCGTGGAGTTGTGATCGTAGCTGGCCAGGGTGTTCTGCCAGCCGTCGTTGGACACCACGTCCTCGGCCACTTTGCGGTCGTCTACGTCTACCAGTTCCAGGGCTTGTTTGCGGGCGTCTCTGCCGTACACGTCCTCCAGCCATTCCCACGGATCGACGTTTGGCTTGGTTTTTTCGATCCAGTTGTCCACGATGCTGTTCAGCTGGGCGACCCGGGCCTTGTTGGCCACGCGCGGCTCGCCGTTCTTCTTAAAGAACACCAGGTCGTCGCTTTCAATCTCGTCTTCCTCCACCATCTTTTGCAGCTGCTCCTCGTAGTCCATGTTGTTGACTTCGTCGCCGTAGTCCTCGTACGGGTCGCCAACGGCCTGCGCCAGTTTTTCCTTGTCGATGTAGTTGGCCAGGAAGTCGGCCCCAAACATGTCCGGTTCGTCGCGGACATCCTGGGCCACCCGGTCGACGGCAATCTTGCGGGCGGTGTCGTCGTCCTTGAACACCCACCACTGCTCGCGGCCATAGTCGACAACGAAGTTGGTGGTATCGTCCGGTGCGTTCTCGTCGTAGTCGCCGTTCGTGTCGTTAATCTCAAGCTCGTCCAGGTTGCAGTCCAATTCCTGGGACAGGCCGTAAAGGGCCTCCTGCACCCAGCTGGAAAATAGAATCTGGCTGATGGCCGCCCAGGGGTCGGCAGCCACGGCGGCGTCAAGGGCCGCTTCCTCGTCCTCGGGCGCGGTCGGCTCGGGCGCTGGCTCGGGATTCCCGGGCGGCAGCGGCACCGGCGGCTCTTCGTTTTCCTTGACGATGTCGGCCAGCGGCTTGACCTTTTTCTCCGGCTCATGGATCACCTGCCGAATCTGCTTTTTGATCTTTTCGGTCTGCTCCAGCGAGCAGTCGTTGCAGAGCCGGTTGCGTCGGGCGTCGGCCAGGGTCTTGAAGCCGCCTTGCACGTGGCTGCACCCGGGGCACTCGGCGTAGTATTCGACGCTGTCCGGGTAGAGCTTCAGGTCCGCGTAGATGCCCGCGTTGCTGTGCTGATCCGTTGTCGGACGTTCGCGTTCAAGCAGGGAGATCATCTGGGTTGGCACGCTTGCGGCGCTTGGTGGGGTAAACCGGCTGAGCCTGCATGACGAGCGTTCCGTTGGCGAGGATGGTGTCTCCGTCTGTAAATGGAAGCACGCGCTGATCTCCCCACGCGCCGGATTTGGAGCCGTAGTTGCACCAGAATAAATTCCAGTTGTACGCGTGCTCTTTCCTCGGCTTTCGGCCAAACACGTGCCAGCCGCCGGGAGCAGCCCAGTTGATTCGTTCCATCGTGGTCTTGCTGCAAAATCCATCCGTGGCGACAGTGACCTTGTTGGTATTGTCTACGGTGACGACGTACGTGTTGTGGTACTGTAGCGCGATGTGTTCTGCGTCTACCTGCACCAGCTTGGTTTCCGTGCCTTGGACCCGCTTGCTCTGGCGTCCGTTAAGCCGTTCGCCCCACCTTTGCCAGAGAAACACCGGACTGCCCGGCAGCATGAAGGGCACCTTGCCGGAAACGTACTGGGTCAGCAGCTTTTCTGGGTCTGGGTCAACAGGTGTAGCGGCTGGGTCGACGGGTTGCTCGTCGTCCAGCAGCATTTTGGTGATGGCGAAAGCATTAAGCATTGGGTACGGCAGCGCCAACCATGCGAATTTCGTTGGGGTTGTACTCGCGGTCCATGTGGGGCTTGTTATTGCCGAAACTCAAGCGGTAGCGCCCGTCCTGGCCCACGCTGGCCACTTTGCCGGTGTACGTTTTTCCGTCGTCGGTGACCATCGTGTCATCCCCGATCTGCGGGGCCTTGGGCGGTTGCGTGGTCGGACTGACAGGCGTCGGCGTCCGGGGTTCGATGGGCGCGCCGGTCATGCTGGAGCCGGGTGAAGCCGGGCTGGAAAGTCCCATGCCCGCCCAGGCTTCGCGCATGCCTTTGGGCATGGCCTGGCCGCACTTTTCATCGTCGCACGGCTCGCACTCGCAGGCGCACTCGCCGCACTTGGGGCACTTGCACGCCTCGGTGACTTCCGACAGCTTGCCCTGATTCAGGTTGACCATCAAGAAGCCGGTGTCCATGTCCGGCACCAGCCAGTTTTTCCGCAGGGCTTCCTGCACGCCGTCGGGTCCGATGGCGGAGATCAGCTCTCCCGTCGTGACGACTGGGTTGGGCCGGAGGCGGCGCTCGCTGATGTAACGGGCAACGTAGATCGTATTCATTATGAACTAAATACTAGAAGTAGCCTTGGCGCACCATGGAGAGGAAACTGGGATCGCTATCGTAACGAGCCAGCACCGCTTCGGCCTCGGCAAAGGTGTGGGCGGAGCGCAGGCTCCGCAGGTCGGCCTGGGTAAAGTCTGGATTGATCCAGCGGATGTAGCCCGCTGCCTGGCGCTTGAACTGGCGCAAGATGTCCGCCTCTTTCGCGGCGTTCTCCTGGCCGATGGCGCTGGCGTACTGGGCGAACAGGCGCTCGGGATCGTCCGGCGGCGGGCCGCCGTTAAGCAGGGCGTCTACAATCTGGCCAGCCTTCATGAACGGTCCAGCAGGCGGCTGACGATGCTTTCAGCCGTAGGCTTGGCGTCCTCTTTGTCCTCTGCCGGTTCAGCTTTGTCGGCCTTGTCGGCTTTAGCCGTTTTGCCGCGCAGGTGAATCTTGCCTTTGTTCTGGCAGAACCCGCAGGTGCAGCCTTTCTTGTGTGCTTCGTTTAATCGGCTCATACGTTAAAGTTCGCCAACGTCGGTTTTCTCGTCGGGCATGTCTTCCGGGTTCAGCTCTTCGCCGCCCTCGCCGCCAGGTTCCGGTGAACCAGGCTCTGCGCCGGGTGCGCCTTCTTCGCCCGGGGGAATGTCGCCGGGACCGCCAGGGCCGCCGCCTTCAGGGCCACCAGGTGCGCCTTCAGGGCCGCCTTCGGGACCGCCTTCGGGACCGCCAGGACCGCCCGGAGGTCCGCCTGCGCCGCCCATGCCGCCACCGCCGCCGCCACCCTCGCCGCCAGGGCCGCCCTTCTCGTCCGGTCCAAAATCAGGACTCATGGGCGGCCCGCCACCGCCGTGGCCACCACCGCCGCCCGCGTACGGATCGTTTTGGTTCATGTCCACGTCGCGGGGCAGCTCTTCTTCGGAGGCGATCAAGACCCGCAACTGATCCCTGAGCGACCGGAAGTAGCTGGCCAGGTTCCAGGTGTCTACGGACAACATGTCCGCCGCCGCCTTCAAGGTGTCCAGAATCTCCCGGTTGATGGACCCGGTGATCTCATTGCCGCGCCAGATTTTCAGGAATTCGCGCAGCTTGTCCGCGTACGGGAAGTTGCGGCCCTTCTCGGCGTCGTCGAGCAGGTTCTTGAGCTGCCCTTCGATCTTGCCGTGCCAGCGCACCACTGATTTTCCGTCAAAGGTTTCAGCCAGGCCCGACAGCAGGCGCAGCCTGGCGTATTCCTGGGATTCGTAGTCGTAGGCGGTATTCATAGTCGATTAAAAAATAAAGCGTGCCCGATGCTCGTGGAACAGGTCCAGCTGATTCGGGTCTGGCGGCGGTGCCGGAGGGGCGTCCGGATCACGCTGTACCGGGCCGTTTTGAATTGTAGACAGCTGGCGCTTGCGGGCCTCCTCGGCGGCAGCCGCCTCCCGCTCGCGGAAATCCGGGACGGTGGACCACTCGTCCGCGTTGTTCTGGTCGATGTAGCCGTAGCTCTTGAATCCGATTTTGATCGGTATCTTGAATTCGCCGGGCCGGGACTTCCAGGTCTTGGTGGCCCCGTTGCGCCGCGCCTGGTACGGTGCGCCTTCCACGCCGCGCTTGCGGCTCTTGTAGCGCTCGGTGCGGTGGTAGAAAGTGTTGGCCGAGTGGCAGTTGTAGGCCGTGATTTTACCTGTCGACGCCTCCTGGTGCATGGCGTCGATGAAGTGGCCGGGGTCGACGTTATCCAGCTCTTCGGTGTTGTCGAATTCGTCGGCTTCCAGCAGCGCGCTGACAATGAGGCTAGCGTTTGCCACGGCTGTCTCCCCGGCGCTTGCGCATGCGCTCCAGGCGCTTGTTCCAGTCCACTTTGGGCTGTGCGGCTGGAACCGGCGGGGGACCGTCAATCGCCGGAATGGCTCCTGCCGAGGTCATCTCCAGCAGTGACTCAGCCACGTCTTTGGGCGTGCTTTTGCTGCCGGGATTGGCCTTGTAAAACTCGCGCGACCGGAGCGACGAAGATTTGGGATAGGCCAGATCGCCGCCGCAGTGGGCGCAGCAAGCCTTGTTGCCGACGTACTTGGCGGAAGTCGCTTTCTGGCAGGATTTGCACCAGTGGCCGCCCAGCTCATGCAGGATGGACTCGCTGGTTTTCTTGCTGCCTTTGGGTGTGCCTTCGGGCTGTTTGCCTTCGGCTTCCTTGCCGACGCCTTTTTTGTGGTCGTCGCTGGTCTTGTCATCAAACTCGACCGGATTCATGTCCTCGTCGTGCTCCGGCTCCGTGGCCGCAAATTTCTGGGCGTCCTTGAGAATCTTCTCCAGTTCCGGGGCTTCGTCCTTGTCGGACGGGTCGTTGGTGGCGATCTCGATGAAGCTGATCAGCATGTCGGCAGGCTCGAAGGACATGGCCAGGTCGCCCGACTTGGCAGGCACCCAGCCTTTGGTGGCCAGGGTGTGCAGATTCTCCGGGTCAAAGAGTTTCTGGACGCTGTGCTTGTACTCCAGCGGGTCGTCGAAATACAGCTCGGCGCTCGACGGGCCAGCTTCCAGCTTGCCGCCGATGTCCAGGTCCTTGAGCACCGTGGCCAGCGGCTGTTTGTTGGCCACCATCTCCTCGGTTTCTTTTTCGGCAGCTTCCTCGAACAACTGCACGATCTGCTCGCCCAGGCCCGGCTCAGAAGCGGACACCGCCGACTCTCCGAACAAAAATTTCAGCAAATTGGCTCTCATTACGCCTTAACTACGCGGCTGGCTTGTCGCACAGTTTGACCTCATTGGCCAGCTGGGCCTCGATGATCGGCTTAAGGTTGGCTCGGCGGTAGCTGGGTCCCTTGATCCACTTTCCGTCCTCGCGCTTGTGGCCGTCAATGAACTTGGACATGTTGCTGCCGTGCACTTCCTGCCAGCCCGGTTCCAGCGCGGTGCCGCTGGCCACGCCGTTGCCGATGGTAAATACCAGCAGGTCGATGTTGGCGTCGTAAGCGTCTACAATGGCCGAAAGGGCCTGGGCCGGGTCCCGCTCGTCGTACATGGGCTTGTCGGCGGCCCAACAGGAGAAGTTGTCGACGGCGGTGCCGCGATTGTTGGTCTCAAATTCCAGGCCCCAGGCGTTGGCCAGTTCGCACAGCTCCTCGGCCAGCCAGCGCAATCGGCCCATCCGCGTTTCCAGCGGCGGCAGGCAGGGTTTGGACGGGATCGCCTGTTCGGCGTGGACCATGAAGTCTTTAACTTGGGCTTGAGCGTTTATCATTTTAGTATCAGGGATTTGGTGAACCAGGTGGGAAAAAAGTCTTCGTTTCGCTCGTAAATTCGGACGAAATCGCTGTCCAGGATGTAAGTGTGGCCGTGGTCGGTTTCGCTGCGCACGATGCGGCCACACGCCTGGATCACCGTCATAACGGCCTGCAAGGTGTACCAGTCCGGGTCCCGGTCGCGGTGGGCCGCCACCTGCCGGTCGCCCAGGTTGGGGAACGGCATCTTGGAGATGATCTGGAACCGGGCCAGGTCGTCGTCAAAGCTGTAGCCCTCGGTCACGCTGGGGCTGAGGATCACGGTTGGCTCCTTGGCGCGCGCGTGCCGCTGCATGATCTGGGGCCGCTGGGACGCCGTGGTGGCGAAGAGCACCCGGGACGCGTGCTGCGTGCCCATCAGGTACTTGTAAATCTTCTGGCCCAGCTGGTAGCTGTGGCAGTGGATGATGCCTTTGTCGGCGGCGTGCAGTTCCAGGAGAATGTCCGTCAGGCGGCAGAACCCCGGGAAGGAGTGATCCACGCTGTTGCGGCTCATGCTGCCAACAGGCCGGACTTCGACCGGGCGGTTCTCCACGGGAAACGGGCTGTCTACATCCATCCAGGCCACGGTGCGCGGGTCCAGGCCCAGGCTGCGGCAGAAAATCTTCTTGGAGCCGGGGTAGGCGCTCATGTACAGCCGCGCCTTGGCCCGGTTTTGGACCAGCTCCGGGAAGAAGGCGCTGGCGTCGATGGGCTTGGCGGTGCAAGCGCGATGGCTCTCCGGATTGCCTTCCCGGTCGTTGTTTTGCCAGTAGACCCAGTCGCCGGGGTATTCCTGCAAGGATTGGGTTACCACGCGCACGCGGCTGACATGGTTGTCCAGCTGGCTGAATTCCGCCTGGTCCGCCCGCCGGGAAGGACTGTCCGGGGCGTCGTCGGAAGTTTCCAGCTTCTGCATCAGCATCTCCATCCGTGATTCCAGGGCGGCGAGGTAGTCCTTGCTCAGCCACTCGCAAAAATGACCGGCGTCCGGCAGGTCGGGTATTTCGCCCAGCTGAGGTGCCCACTTCTGCATGCTGGGTTCCGTGACGGACAGCTCGACGAAGCTGGTGATCTGGCGCTCCAGGGTGTGGCACTCGTCGCACACCAGGCCCAGGCGCATGGGCAGCTTCTGGGCGTACGTGGCTTCCGTGAAAAAGTACGGGTAATTGGTCACGGCCAGGTCGGCGTTCTGGAACTTGAACTTCGTGACCAAATAGGGGCAGGTGTGAATTTTGCGGCGCTCGCACATTCCTTTGGACTTGATCTTGGAACCCAGCGAGCAGTTGCCGTAAGCGTGGCAGGTGTACTCCGTGGCCGACTTCAGACTCTGGGCCGAGTTGCGGAAGGCTGGCCGGTACCGTGGAAAGTCGCGGTCTAGCTGATCTTGCAGCAGTTTCTGGGTGACCAGATAGTATCCGCCCGAGGCGATGTACTCGCTGCTCGCGCCGCGCATGTAGTAGCAGAAAGCGGCTCCGATGGCGGTTTTGCCGACACCGGTGGGCGCGGCCAGGATGATGTCGTTGTAACCGTCAAAGAGGTGCTGCTCGACGTCGTTCAGGATCGAGACCTGGGTGGGACGCGCATTCTCCATGGGGAAGGCGTCGATCATGCTGGCAAAGGTGGCGGCTGACATGCGTGAATTTAGAACGGTATTCGCCGTCCGTAGTTAGGTCATTATGGCGAGCCAAACGCTCCAGTATCTTAAACTCGACTACCAGAGCCAGAAAGACGCGATGCTACAACGCATTCGCGACCGCTGGCCCCAGCGCTGGAACGATTTCCTGGCCAATAGTTTTGGCATTGTTCTTGTAGACATTGTCGCCTGGGCGCTGGCGACGCTGGCTTTCACCGTCAACCGGGTGGCGGGTGAAAATTTCATCCCGACCATGACGCTGCGGGAGTCCGCCGTTCGCGTGGGCGCGCTGACGGGCTACGAGCTGCGCGGGCCGGTTCCGGCCACCCTCTCCTGCGAAGCCGCCATCAGCACGGCGTTCGACCGCAGCACCGGCCCTGACGTGGTCATCGCCCAGGGCACCTTGATCCGCAGCTCCGACACCAGCGCGCTGCCTTACGAGGTGGTGCAAGACTACACGATCATGCACGGCTACGTCACGCCCCGGACCCTGGTGGCGGTGTTTTCGCCGATCCTGAGCGGCACCAACGTGATCAACACCTTCATGGTGCTGACCAACGGGTCGTCCCTGGCGACGCCGGTGGACTCCACCATCGACCTGTCGGCGTACCTCAGCGTCGGCCAGGACCTGATCCAGATCGGGGTCGACGACACGGTGGAGAGCAACTACTACAATATCACCAACCTGAACGCGGCCCCGGGGGCGGTGTCGGCGTACAGTCAAATTGTCCTGAACACCCCCTGGGCTGGAACCACCGGGCGCTACCAGGTTAATGTATACGAACGTCGGATACAAGTGATTCAGGGACAAACCGTGACGGACCAGTTTGTCGCGCCGATCAACACAACCGGCTACTCGGTCATGCTCAGCCAGACGCCGGTGATTTTCGGCAGCATCCAGGTGACGGTTAACGGCGAGCCGTGGACGCAGGCTCCCACCATTGGAATTTTGAACGACCTGGCGACCGTGTTCCAGGCCAAGACCTATGTCACGGGCGACACTTCCGTGCAATTTGGCGACGGCATCTTCGGCGCGTTGGTGCCGTCCGAGGCGGCCATCAGCGTAACGTACCGGGTGGGTGGCGGCTCCGCCGGAAACATCGGTTTGAACACTATCAGCACCACAATCACCGGGCTGGTGGAAACGATTTCCAGCCCGATCACCGTGCAAGTGACCAACACAACCTCGGTCGGCCAGGGCGGCCAGGACGCTGAGACTTTGAACCAGGCTCGGGTGAACATCCCCTACTACACCCGGACCAACGACCGGGCCGTGACGCTGGACGACTACCAGACCATCGCACAGCAGTACAGCAACGCTCAGTACGGGTCGGTGGCCTACGCGCGGTCGACTGTGCGGACGGAAAACGCGCTCCTGGAGGGCAACATCGTTTCGATCTATGCCTGGACCACCGGCCCGGGCGGCGGCTTGATTCCGCTAGGCGGCCAGCTCAAAGGGGCGGTGCGCGATTACATGCAGACCAAAGCCGTGGGCACGGACTACGTGCAGATGCTGGACGGGACTTCCAGGCCCGTGCCGATCAGCTTGCAGTTCGCCGTGCTGCCCGGCTTCAGCATTTCGGACATCAAGAGCCTGGTGGTCCAGACCATTGCCAGCCAGATCACGGCGTTGCGCCCGGGCGATCCTGTGATTTATTCGGACCTGGTCTCCGCCCTGGTTAACACTGCCGGGGTGGACAACCTGGTGATGGCCACGCCGATCAATAACCTGTACCCCGCAGACGCCACGGAGCTGTTTACGGTGCCCGACGACACGTACGTGTATACGCTGGACACCAGCAGTGCCGGAGCCGTGACGGCGGCGGACGGAGCAGCCAGTCAGTACAGTGTACAGCTACCCATGTATCCGTTGCAGCCGTGGTCGCTGACGCTCATGCTGGGCGTGAACAGTCTGTCCCTGCTGCCCTTCCTGTCGCAGGATTCCAGCGGGCGGGTCCAGGTGCAACAGGCGCGGGTGGTGGGGGCCAACATCAGCACGGACGACAGCTACCCGTCCACGATCAACCTACTGACCGGCCAGGCTACTTTCTACGTGCTGGGTGCGCCGGGCGACCTGACCATGGAGCTGGTGACGGCGGTGGGCTATTCGGCGGAGCGGGTGGTCAACCTGTACATCGGCTACCAGGGCGATCTGTCTCAGGCCGCTCGCCGCCAGATTCGGTCAGCGCTCTTGTCCTGGGGCCAGGGTTTCGGTGTGGGCAGCTCCATCTACGCGGCCCGCGCGACGGGCATTTCAGCCTCGGTGGTCAGCGTCAGCGACATGGTGGCCAGCATTCCCGGCGTGACTTCTGTGAACCGGGTGGCGCTGGATACGCCCGCCAATACCGACAACCTGGTCACGGCGGCTGACTACGAACTGCTGCGCCTCGGGACTGTGGTGCTGAACAATCAACTTGACTGATGAACGCCAAACAAACCGTAGCCGCCCTGCTGGAAGCCGCCAACCCGGATGACATTGATCCGACGCGGGAGGCGGCGCGCTACACGCAGACAATGGCCTTCGACAAAGGCATTGCCGACATAATGCGCGACGCCCGGCAGCTTTATCTCTCGCTGGAAAAGGACGGCACGCTGGCCACGCTGTTGAAAGAGGGAGACTACGACGAAAGTTCAGTCGCCCAGGCGATCATGTGGCGGGCGATTGAACGACGCAGCGCTCCCGGTGCGGCGCGGGCGCTTAAGCGACTCAAGCGCCTTTGTCCCTACAACTTCTGATCGTGGTTGGCCAGGAGGGCGTCACCGCCGCAGTTGGCCAGCAGCTTCCAGCCTGGCAGCGCTTTGAGGATGTCAACCAGGGCGCTGGAATCTTTGTAAAACGTGCCGCTGTCGTACTCCGTCCATAGCAGCTTGGTCTTGGGCAGCATTTTCTGCGCGCCCTCAAAGACCAGGCGTTCCGCCCCTTGGACGTCCATCCAGATGAAGTCGATGTGGTCGAGCTGATGGAGCGCGCAGAAGTCGTCCATGCGCCAACAAGCCACCGGCACTTGAGCCTGCTCCTTGAGCCAGGGCCAGTTTTCCGTCAGCACCGGCGTGAACTCGCTGAGCGAAGAACTGCCGGTGGCTCCGCCCGGTTCCGGCGTAGACAAGTGAAAGGGAACGGTCCCGGTGACGTTGCCGACCGCAGCGGCGGTAAATGTGATGTACTGGTCCAGCCGCTGGCCGGTGATCTTGTTCAGGTTGCGCGGGTCCGGCTCAAACCCGAAGTAGCGCGGCTGGCTGCGGCACATGGACAGCAGCATTTTGGTGTGGTAACCGTCGCACATGCCCAGCTCAAAGATGACCGGATTTTGGATGTTGCTCAGGTGCCCGTGGATCAGCAGATAGGCTTTTTCCAGCGAGTCGTACGCGGGCGCGTCAGTTCCATGTGGAACATTGGCGGAAGCTTCAGGGGTTTCCATATCAACGGGCCATGATCAGGTTTTCCGCGTTGAGGTCGACCAGGCGGAAGTCATAAGGGTTCAGCACGTTGAGCATGTGTTCGACGTTCCGGTCGTGCTCGACACAGACCAGCTTCAACTGCTTCAACAGGGGCCATGGCATGGCGTTGAAGAGGTCGAGGTTGGTGCTTTCCACGTCGATGTTTACAAAATTAAAGTCGTAGCCGTAGGCGTCCAGCAGGGCTTGCAGCGGCATGGTGTAAACACTGAACGGGGTGAAGCGCACGCCGGAGCCGGACTCCCAGCGCTTTACATGGTCCAGGCTGGTGGAGGACACGCCGTCGCCGTTGCTGTCGTACCAGGTGACCAGCTGGCTGGGACCGGCGCTGACGGGTGCGTTGACCAGCGCGATCTTGGAGTTGTGCCGGTGCAGTTCCAGCAGCTTCGGAAACACCACCGGGCTGGCCTCGACGCAAACGCCGCTCCAGCCCTGCTCCACCAGGCGGAGCGTGTTGCTGAAGGTTTTGCCGTCATGCGCGCCGATCTCCAGGAAGCGGCCCACGAAGCCGCTGAAATGCTTGCCGATGACGGCCTCTTCGTTGTTTTGCGAATACATGGTGAGAAGAACAGAACCTTTATTAAAATTTTATGTTGACTACGGGCCGGTCCCGGACTAAGGTCCTGGCATGAACGTAGACAAATTCAAAAAACTGCTGGCCGTGCCCACCTGTTCGGGCCGGGAAGAAGCCATGGTGGCCTACCTGCTGAACCACTTCCAGTCACGGCCTAACGTGCATGCGGTCGCGGACCGGCACAACAACGTGCTGGTCATCAAGGGCATGACCTGCCAGCCATTACCCTGTGTGGCGGCGCATATCGACACCGTGCAACCCATCTGGGCTGAAGGTGTGATTCAGGTCGTTGAAAACGGCAACGTGATTCACGGCAGCATTTACGACGGCATCTCCGCCGGGCTGGGCGCGGACGACAAGACGGGCATCCAGGTCTGCCTGGAGCTGCTGGACCGGTTTGACAACATAGCCTTAGCCCTGTTCAGCGGCGAAGAGGTCGGCATGCAGGGCGCGCAAAAGGCGGACGCGGATTTCTTCAGCAAGATCGGGTACATGATCGAGTTCGACTGCCCCAGCCGCAACATGGTGTCGTATAGCTGCGGCGGCACCCGCTTGTTCGAGGATGACGCACCTTTTATCAGCCAGGCGCTACCGGTGTTGCAAAAGCACGGTTCCGTGCTCTGGCAGAACCATCCGTATACGGACGTCAAGATGGTGCGGCAGCGCTTTCCCATCTCCTGTTTGAACCTGTCGAGCGGTTACTACAACTGGCACATGCCCAACGAGTTCATCAAAATTTCCGAAGTGGAAATGGCGGTGGAACTGGGCGCTGACTTGGTGCGCGAACTAGGCACCAACGCCTACCCGTGTCAGCGGTCGCTGCTGGAAAGCAAACCGGCCCTTGAGATCGGGCCGTTGCACGTGCCCAGCGCCAACGTGCGCATTCAGTCAGCCTGCGCCGCCTCGTAGTCCTTGGAGGCGCGGGACTTGATGTTCCGCCGGTACTTTTGATTTTCCTTCTCGGAATCTTCCGGGTTGTACTCGATGACTTTGTCGATGGTCATGCGCATCAGCTTGGGGTCGACCTTGCCCTCGAAGTGCTGGGAGTCGGGGCCGTGCCGGTTCAAAAAGACGAAGTAGCGGATGCGGTTGTGCAAGTGCTCCTCCGGCGTGGAGCACAGGCCGATGGCAATGTCGACGACACCGGCTTTCTCGAACGATCCCTGGAACGACTTCATGCTCGGCACTTTCTGGTCCACCGTGTCCTTGTTGCACCGGTCGGGCATGATGACGCAACATTCCAGCTCGCAGGCCATGGCTCGCGCCTGAACGTAGATGTCCGCCTGCTGCCGCCAGTCCGGGGTGTCCTTGCGCACCGCCATGGGCTTCACGGTTTCCGCGTAGTCCACGATGATGGCTTTGGGTTTCAGCCCGTGGATGGACATGACCTGCTTGGCGTGGCTCTTGATCTCGCCAATGGTGACGGACTTGGAGGCGAACCCTTTGAACCAGACGTTGTTGAACATTTTCATCTTCAGCGCCGCCGCCACCTTCTGCTTGTATTTTTCCGGCGCGTCCCAGATTTGCTCCTGGGTGTACCCGCTCATGTTGTAGATGGCGCGCATCATGGCCAGCTCCTGGCTGATCTCGCAGGCGTAGTAGAGCACGTCGCCGCCGCCGTGGCCGGACATGTTCATGGCCAGGTTGATGCAAAAGGCCGATTTGTAGCGCTTGGGCGGAGCCAGCGGCACCACCAGCCAGCCGGGGGCCAGGCCGAATTTCCAGATCGCGTCCAGGTGGGCGAAGCCGGTGTGGATGCCGTAGTTGCGTTCGGTCGCCTTGTCGATGGCCTTGTCGTAATCGTGGTAGAGCGACCAGCCCATGTCGTTGTAATTGGTGCCCAACGCCAGGGCCTTTTCCATCATCTCGACGGCGTTGATCTTGTCCATCTTGCCTGCGGTCTGGTGCTCGTGGATCACCTTCAGGCCCTCGAAGACCGCGCGCTCCTTGGCGAAGTCGATGCACAGGTCCAGGACCGGCTTCCAGTCCGACGTGTCTACATTGGCGAGCTGGTTGACATATTTCAGCACGCTCTCCGCGTGCAACTTGTCCAGGCGGGCGGCGTGCTGAAATGCGAGGTTGCCCAGGACGGAGAAGTTCGGGTACTTGCCGTACTTGGTGTAAAACTCCACCACCCGGTGGACCACTTCCACGGCAATCGGGCCGTTGAAGAAACCGGGCTGGATCACCTGGCCAAAGCCAAAAAACTGCTCTGGATGCGTGATTAGACAGGCCAGGATCATGTCCTGGAAATCGTCCGTGAAGTTGTAGCTTTCGACGTTCATTTTCGTGAGCTAGCTAGAACAGCATCACCCGCGCTATACGTCAAACTGCGAAAGGTCAGGTTTTGCCGTGGTGTTTACGGCGCGGCTTACCGGGCGGCTGAAGACGCTGGGTTCACCTTCCAGGTACTGGTGGCACTGGTAATGTTGGATGGCGCGGCCCAGTTGGTTCCACAGTTCCAGGGCGCTAAGGACGGGCCGGTTCTCGATTAAAAAATCGTCGGGCCGGTAATGGGCGGTGGCCAGCACCCGGCTGACCGCCTCGGGCATGATGCGCTGGCGCATCACCCATAGCCGCCGAAAGTCGGTCGGGTTGCGCGCCAGCTGCCGCTGTACCTGGTTGACGCTGAACCGGTGCTGTAGCTGAACCTCGGTGCCCTCGCGCTTGACCCCGTCAGGCAGGAGATAACTGCGGTAGGTGGGTTCGAGCGCCAGCCAGTAGGGGTCCAGCTGCAACTCCTCCTGGGCGTACAGGGCCTCGTAGGGCGGGCCGCCGTGGCTGGTCTTGTAGGCCACGATGAAGCTGCCCGCCGTCACCTCGCTGGTCAGCATGTTACTCTCCACCTCGGAACGCTCGTAGTCCGTGTCGGCCAATGTAGACAGAGAGGACAACGAGAAGGTGCCGAAATTTTTGCGGCAGAGCTTGGCGTAGGCTTCGCAGCGGCTGACCGCCAGCTTGGAAGTCAGGTGCTTGACCTTGAACTTGTGGGCGATGGCGCGGTCGGTGTGGTCGATCACCGATTCCTCGGACACCTGGTGGCCCACCATGTTGGCCAGGAAAAACATGCGCAGCGAGCAGTTGGACTTGGTCGCGTTGGCCAGGATTTGCTTGCGGTACAGGCTGATGCCGGACTTGTCCTGGGGCTTTTGCAGGAACACGCTGAAGAAGCAGTCCACGTAGAGCCGCTCCATGTAGGGGGCCTCGGGGTCGATGGCGGTCAGCTCCCGCGCGGCTTCGCGCTTGGCCATGGCCTCGGGCAGGATGTTGAAGCGTATACGGTCCAGCGGCAGCTTGCTGGCCCGGCTGCCCATGTATTTCAGACATTCCGGCTCGTGCGTGCAGTTGCGACAGATCGGGTCTAGCGGATCGTGCTCCAGGCCAAAGCAGGGCAGCGGCGCAGTGATCGGCGTACGCTCCAGCTCGGTCATGTTCTTTAGTGGCGATGTCACGCGAGATAGAACAGCAGACCGATGCCGTCGAAACCAAACCGGAGCGCAAGCCCGCGAAGCCGCGCAAGCTGCGGATATTTCGCGACCTGGACGGCAAGCCGCTGTACGCCAATGACAAGGGCTTCGCCAGCGCCAAGGAATACGGGCTGAGCAAGTTCGACCTGGACGTGCTGGTGTACTGGCACGGCGAGAAAAGGGTGGAGCTGCCCGGCTTGAAAAAGAGCACCCAGGCGCTGCTCACCCAGTTTGACCCGGACCAGCCGCTGCCGCAGCTGCGGCTGCGCCCCGGCCCCCAGTCGCCTATTTGTATACATTGCGACCTGTGCAGCCAGGGCTGCCGCCACCCGTTCCTGCCCAGCTCCGGCACCTTCAAGCCCCTGGTCACTGTGATCATGGACGGCGTCGGCTTTGGTGAGGACGACCGGGGCGAGATCGCCACCAGCGGCGCGGCCAAGCGGCTGAAGGAGATTATCGAGGACAACGTGGCCAAAACCGGAGTGCGCCCCGAGGAGGTGCGCTGGCTGGCCATGACCCGCTGCTCCAACCGGGGGTCCAAGAAGATCAATGTGAAGTCGCGCGGCCAATGGTGCCGCTACCACGTCATCGACGACTTGATCCGTTACCGCCCGCAGCTGATCATCCCGGTCGGCTCCAACACCCTGGGGCTGATGTCGCACAAGTCCAACGCCCAGGAGTGGAGCGGTCGCCTGCTGACCTACCGGGGCTGGCCGGACGATTTCCTGACCGATCCGCGCTACGCGCTGCCGCGTCCGGACCCGCGCGACCCGGCTAAGACCGTGGTTGGCCATCCCATTTTCGGCCAGATTCCCGACTGGCGCGTGCCCATGGTGCCAATCCAGCACCCGAAGCTTGTCTACAAAGACCAGAACCCGCTGCTGAACAAGCAGTACCGTAACAGCATCATCCGGGCGCTGACCATGGCCCGCGAGGGCGTGGAGGAGCCGAACTATCTGCGGCCCTGGTACCGGTTCACAGACGATCCGGCGGTGGTGGAGGCCGGGCTGGACGAAATCCTGAAGCACCCCGGGATGCTGGTCTGTTACGACACGGAAACCACCGGGTTGCGCCCCTGGGAGACGGTGTGGCGCAAGATCAATGTGCCTGACTTCGCCCTGGGCGCGGTCCCGGAAAGTCGCAAGATGGTGCTGGAGCGGGGCAACGCCCGGATCGTCAGCATGATGTTCCGCTGGCTTGACCCGGAGACCAGCGAGCCGCGCTCCCTGGGCTTTCCCTGGGACACCGACCGGTGGGAAATGCACAAGCACATGGACCGGCTGCGCAAGCCCCTCTGGAAGGTGCTGACCCAGTCCACGTTGATCGGCCACAACATCACGTTCGACATGCTGTTCAGCTGGGCCACGCTGAACCCTGAGTACACTTCCGGCGCGAAGAGCGGCTACGGTAATCGAAAAATCAACATGGAGCGGGACCGGGTGATGCGGGCGCTGGCCGACGCCTGTCGTTACGACACCTGGCACATGGCGTTCGCCCACAAGCAGGAGCGCGGCAGCCTGGGCCTGGAGGTGCTGGCCTACAAGGAGGTGCCGGACCTGGCGGGCTACGAGGAGGACATGACCTTGATGATTGATCTGCACGGCGAGGACATGAATCCCGCTGACGGTCAAGGCGGCCACTACTTGAACTGCCCGAAGGATAAGACGGATAGCCACCTGGTGCCCTACATAATGGGTGACGTGGAAGTGGCCTACCGGGCGTACGAGCGGCTGAAAGAGAAGCTGGAGATTTCGCAGCGGTACGAGATTCCCATCGCGGACCCCGAGGCGCTGGGCCGCTTCCGCTATTACCAGCCGCAGGATCGCAACTGGGTCTACGAAAACATCATGAGTCCGGCGGCCCGGGTGCTGATGAAGATGATGGCCCGGGGGCTGTACATTGACCAGGAGGCCCTGGCGGAGTTCAGCAACATCATGCCCAAGCAGATCGCCGAAGAGCGGGAAAACCTGGCGAAGATCAGCGAGGCCATCCGCACCTACTGCTCGGACAAGCGCAACGACGATCCCAGCTGGAACCTGGACCTGGAAAACAAGACCCAGCTCAAGGAGCTGCTGTTCGACCGCCTGCGCCTGCCGGTGCTGCGCCTGACCAAGCAGGGCCGCCTTTATTACGCGACGACGTACGGCACGGACAACGTAGACGCCATCAAGCAGCGCATGTTCAACTCGCACGCGCTGTCCACGGTGTCGCCCAGCGAGCGGGACCACTACGTCAACCAGGCGCTGGTGCCCTACGCCGCCGTAGACAAATTTACGCTCAACAAACTGACCGTGCAGTTTGAGCACCTGCGTCCCCTGCGCAACTACCGCAAGCTGTTCAAGCTGTACTCCACCTACATCCGCCCGCTGCAAAACATCAAGACCGAGGTGGACAAGAAGGCGCGCAAGGCCGACGCCCACCTGTGTTTCGACGGCTGCATTCACGCCAGCTTCCTGATGACCGGCACGCGGGGTGGCCGCCTGTCGTGCAAGGACCCCAACCTGCAACAGCTGCCCCGGGACGGTGTGGTCAAGGCGCTGTTCACTTCCCGGTTTGGCGCGCGCGGGTGCGTGTTCAACGCGGACTTGTCCCAGATCGAACTGCGGCTGCTGGCCGCCATCTCCGGCGACCCGACAATGGTCAAGGCGTACCACGACAACGTCGATTTGCACACGCTGACAGCCAGCCGCATTTTTGAAATGCAGTACGACGAATTCTCCAAGGAGCACATGAAAAAGCTCCAGGATTCGGGCAAGGACGACATCGCCAAGGAGTTGGACACCAAGCGGAATATCGCCAAGACCTGCAACTTTCTCACCGGTTACGGCGGCGGCGCGTTCGGCCTGCAAAATGTGCTGGCCATGAAAGACATCGACAAGCCGCTGGAAGAGTGCGAGCAAATCATTGAACTGTTTTTCGACAGCTACCCGTCGGTGCGCCGTCTGCTCAGCAACTACAAGAGCTTCATCGAGAAGGAAGCCCTGGCCGTTTCTATGTTTGGCCGGGTGCGCCTGTTCGACGAGATTCGGGGCGAGGATCGCGAGGCCCGCAGCAAGGCCCTGCGCGCCGGATGCAACCACCTGATTCAGTCTACGGCCTCGGACATGATGCTCACCGCCTTGTTCTGCATCGAGCAGCTGATGCGGGACGCCGGGCTGGAGTCGCTCCTGGTTTCCACGGTCCACGACTCCCTACTGATCGACACGGTGCGGGCAGAGCTGCCCCAGGTTTACCAGATCGTGACGGACGTGCTGAACAACTTCCCGACCGTTTTCGACCAGCTGTTTGGCTCGGAGTTCGACCAGTCGTGGATGATCCTGCCCTTCACCGGGGATGCGGAAATCGGCATCGACTACCTCAAGATGAAAAAGGTCCAGGGCGATAATCCGGATTGGGACAAGCTGCTGTCTCCGGCGGCGCATTGAGGCTGTACTTATTGAAGCATGAGAGCACGTGAACTATTTGAACGCCTTGGTCCAACCGAAGCCCCGCCCGCGCCGGTAAAAGCGCCGCCCAAAACGGCTCCCGGACCTGGCACGTCGCCCGGCACCGCGCCTGGGCGTCCCCAGCGTTTCCCTAACCCGTTTATCCGCCCTGGCAAGCCGGGCGTGCATCCGGGTCCGTTGCCGCGCCCCAAAGCGTGTGAACCGTGCGCGCCATGCCGCGCGTCGCGAGCCAAAGCAATGATTCAAGGACGGCAATGAAAAAGTCGCTGGCCAAGCTCGTTCTTACCGAGATGGCGATGGATTTGAACAACGCGCCGGACTTTATTGATCCGGCGAAGAAGCAGAAAATTGGACGGCGCGCCGATCCGCACAGCCAGAACGCGGCGTGGCCGCAGCAGAAACCGGCCCGGCGTCCCGGCGCGCCCTACCGGCCCGAGGAACCGGCCCAGCGCGTCGACCCCACCCAGAATTACGGAGAGCTGGTGGCGTCGCACGTGTACCCGGGCATCATGCAGAAAGTGCAGCAGTATACCGGTCGCGATCCCCGCCGCACCCACCCGATGCAGCTGGCGGGTGAGATGCAGCAGGCCATTATGCAAGCCATGCGTATCGAAGCGCCGCATCGTCGACAGCTGGAGCAGGCCGCCGTTCGTGTGGTGCTTGGCTTGCCCGAATTCCGGGACGTGGCCGCCGCCCTTGAAAGCGGTGCGCTGCGCATTGAAGCCAGGCTGGTTGATCCGCCTGAGATGCGCAACGTGGGCCGCCGGGATGAACCGGAAGGTGAAGAGCCGGAAGAGAACGAGCGCGGCCAGGGAGCGCTGGGGCGAATGCAGGTAGACCCGCAGGAGCCGGACGAGGAAAAGGCCCAGGAGATGGGCTTGCAGGTCCCGGAAATTCGCCAGGAGCTGGACGTGGAGTCCGGCAAGCGCCAGTTCATCAACATGATGATCCAGGGCGCGGCGATCAATAAAAACTACGCGTACCACGAGATTGCCGACGAGCTGCGCGCCATTGATCCACAGATTTTGAACACCTACGGCAAGGCCGTGTCCATCGGCGAGTTGATGTACTGGGCCATGCCGGAGCCGACCTTGAACCAGATGATGGGTTCCGGCGAGGGCGCGGGCGGGATGGAGGAAATTGAGCAAGACCCTGGCGACGGAGCCTGGGTGGTCAAGGCGTACGCCATCTGCTTCCCGATTCTGATCCAGGAGATCGTGAAGGGCCTATACGAGTTTCTGGCCCACAACGAGGACGACCCGAACGAAACCCGGGAGTACGCCTACAACAAATCTGACACCTTGGGCAACGAGCAGTGGGACATCATGCAAGGTCCCGGCGTCTGGCGGCACCTGAATCACATCGTCAACCAGGCCGACGGCAGCGAGTTCATGACGCGCATTTTCCGGCACCTGGTTACCTTGCCCTCCGGCGAGTTCAACCAGCGCATGCAGGAAATTTTGAGCGAAAGCCCCGAGGGTCGTCAGTACATCGCGGAGCTGGTGCGCGCCATGCGCGACGAGCAAGCCGGTCAGCAACAGGAAAGCCTGGCGCGGCGGCTCATTCGGCCCCGCCGTTAGGCAGGTACGTCTTCGTCCGGCAGCGCGGACATTCGTAGACGACCAGGGAAACCTGGTCCGTGGCCAGGGCGCTGACGGGATCAGCCCGCAGTGGCTGGGCGCACCCGGCGCAAAACGGGCCGACTTCCGGTCGGCTGACCGACCCTCTTCCCAGCATCACCACCACCAGTGCAAGCATGGCCAGCAGCAGCGTGGGTATCAGCAGGCAGATCGCGGCCAGCAGCGCGTAGTGTTCGATTTGTTGTTCGAGCATAAAATTTAATGTTTACTTTGGGGCGGAGCTGCGCTATGCTGCGCCGCTAGATTGAGAACTGAAAAGTGATGATGGCTGCAATTAAGTCCTTTAGTTCTTAAGCTTTAATTGAAAATTGTGTTGCCTTGTTTTTGTAAACGTATACATTTAACCGTACCGATGCCAACAACCTATGGATGCTAATCTACGCGTGCGCCAGCTGCGCGAACTATTGCACTCAGCCAGTTACGCCTACTATGTTCGGGCCGATTCCGCCTTCACGGATGCCGACTACGACCGCCTGTATCAGGAGCTGGTCGCCCTCGAAACACGTTACCCGGAATTGATCGACCCAGATTCCCCGACCCAGCGGATCGGCGCGCCGGTGACGGACGCGGCCCCGGTCCGGCATTCCGTGCGCATGCTCTCCCTGGAGAACACGTTCACTGCCGCCGAGCTGCTGGCGTACCTCGGCACCGGCACCACCGTCTGCTTGGAACCAAAGATTGATGGTTGTTCGTTGAAGCTGTTTTACCGCAAGGGCCGGTTCGTCCAGGCGATCACCCGGGGCGACGGCAACGAGGGCGAGGACGTTACCACGGCAGCCAAGACCATCAAGACGATACCGCTGCGGTTGACGGAGCCGTTGGACCTGACGGTGGTCGGAGAAGTCTACATGCGCTACACGGTGTTCAACGAGTTGAATGCCCAGCTGGAAGCCCAGGGCGAGCCGCTGTTCGCCAACCCCCGTAACGCCGCCACCGGCTCGCTCAAGTTGAAGCAACCCAAGGAGGTGGCCGCGCGTAAACTAAGCTTCGTGGCCTACGGGCTGATCACCGAATTGACCGGCGTGACCAGCCAGACGCTGGTCACCGACAAACTGGCGCTGCTAGGTTTCCAGAACGTGCGGTGGCTGCCCAAGACCGGCACCGACCTGTGCGTGTCGAGTCGCCTTACGTTCACCACGGTGGAGGCCCTGGAGAGACAAATCGCGGCGGCAGATGACGCCCGCAAATTCCTGGACCTGCCTACCGACGGCCTGGTGTTCAAGGTGGACAGCCTGGTCAAGCAGCGTGAACTGGGCGAGGGCACGAAGTACCCCAAGTACGCCTGCTGTTTCAAGTTCCCGCCGGAGCGTAAAGCCACCGAGCTGCTGGAGATCACGCTACAGGTGGGCCGCAGCGGCAAGATCACGCCGGTGGCGGAACTCAAGCCGGTGTACTTGAGCGGCACCATCGTGCGCCGGGCTTCCTTGTGCAACGCCGACGAGATCGCGCGTCTGGGCCTTGGCATTGGCGACGACGTGCTGGTGGAAAAGTCAGCGGAGATCATTCCCAAGGTGATGGGCGTGGCCAAAAAGAAAGTGCCGGGCGTCTATCACCTGCCCATGTCCTGCCCGTGCTGCAAGGCCAAACTGTATCGGCCTAAAGACTACGTTGACTGGTACTGCCCCAACCAGGACTGCGCTGACCAGGTGCTGGCCAGGCTGAAGCACGCGTGCGGCAAGTCCGCCCTGGACATCGACGGCTGCGGCGAGGCTTTGATCATGGAGCTGATGCGCCATGGTGTGCGCAGCCTGTACGATCTGCTGACAGTGGAGCACCTGGACTACCTCAAGCCAGCGGCCCGCCAGAAGTTGATTACAGGCCGGGAGAAGGCCAAGCAGGCTCCGTACTGGCGCAAGCTACACGCCCTGGGCGTGGATGGCCTGGGCGTCAATTACTGCCAGGACATTGCGGCCCGCTGGTCGTGCCTGGGCGAGGCCGTGGAGACCGCGTACTGGACTCCGGACGACTTGGCGATGCGCAACGCGGAAGGTGCAGACACGACTACCCTGCAAGCCTTGATCGGGGATTCTTGTACCCGCGAGCTGGTTAACTGGCTGGAGCAGCATTTCGCTGAAGTGGAGCAGCTCTCCGCCATTGGATTTGAAATGCGGCGCGTCGGCGGGAGTGCCGGGGTGCTGTCAGGCAAAGTTTTCT
>Ga0316222_1000265_pt1 | contig 84485 bp, 79 predicted proteins | sample TBH18011metaG_FD_206008 | JGI IMG/M metagenome (GOLD analysis project Ga0316222, IMG submission 206008) | Freshwater microbial communities from Trout Bog Lake, Wisconsin, USA - TBH18011 | ecosystem: Environmental > Aquatic > Freshwater > Lake > Hypolimnion/Profundal zone | place: USA: Wisconsin...
GCAAAATCGTCGGTCTGGATCGCTTCGGCGAATCTGCGCCAGCCGGTCAACTCTTTAAAGAGTTCGGCTTTACCGTCGAAAATGTTGTCGCAAATGTCGAAGCGGTGCTTTAATAACTAACGAATTGAGGCTTGGTTTAGGCTAAGCCTTAATGCGTTTTCAACGAAATCATAGGTGAAAAACGTGAAAAAGAATCAATTGACAAAAGCTGTATTGGTAGGCTTATTGCTTGCCAGTTCTACTGTAATGGCAGGAACGGATTACCCGGCATCAGATTTCCAACCTAAAGTAGTCTTTAGCGATAGTAGTGCCGGAAAAACCGCCGAACCGGTTGCAGCAGATCCTAACTATCCAGCAGCAAACTTTCAACCTAAAGTGCTGTTCAATAATGCCGAATACAAACATACATCGGCTGCGCCAAGTGTCGGGTCATCTTCAGCTTCAGTGGCCAGTAGTGCTGTCAGTGAAACTGCGGCAGCAACTGTGGCTAGCGAACCAGCTGCCAATAACAATAATCTGTTTGGATTATTAGCTTTAGCTGTTATCGGCTTTTTTCTGTATACCAGAAAGTCAAGTCCAGTAAAAAGCAATGATGCTCAGGCGATAGCCGCCTCATCAGCTGTTGTTTCTAGTGATGTGACAGGTGTTGAAAAATACATTGAAAAACAAGGTATTAATAAAACAGGTGTTGCTAAGTACCTGGAAAAACAAACTGCTAATCCCAAAACTGGTGTTTCTAAATATATTGCTAAACAAATATTTAGAGACAAAGAAGCGGCGGCAGCCAAAGCAACTGGTGTTGAAAAATATTTGCGTAAAAATGGTTGAGTGTTGATTCATTGGTGCCGACAGTACTTTTACATTCATTAGTCAGGCATCATCGAACATATTTTTTATAGCGGCAGTTATAAAACATCGCCACAATTCGTGCTTTCTTAGTCTGATTTAATTCAGATAATGAAAGTCGCGAAAAGTGGCGATTCTGCGTCTAAGGTGATTTTCAAGAAAAATAGCCTCTCATTGCGGCGGATATTTAGTCGATTAATGGGCTGCTCTTATGGTTAGAGCTGACTATTAATTTGGGATGGCTATGCAGCAATCGAGCAAAATATTGTCCTGATGGAGTTCTTTGCCGGAAATCGCCGACTGTGCAGCCAATAAATAATCAGGCAATTTTGCAATTGCCTGCTGATTACCCTTGAGTCCAGATTTTTGTATGCTTTTAAACAGGCGGGCAAATAAATTCTGGAAACATTAATTTTTAATAAAGAGGAACTTTATAATGGCAAAAAATTTACTTGAACAACTTCGCGAAGTAACCGTTGTCGTTGCCGACACTGGTGATATTCAAGCAATTGAAACATTCAAACCACGCGATGCAACAACCAATCCTTCCTTAATTACTGCGGCTGCACAAATGCCGCAATACCAAGGTATTGTTGACGATACCTTGAAAGGTGCAAGAGCAACTTTGGGCGCAGAGGCTTCAGCTGCCGAAGTCGTTACCTTGGCGTTTGACCGTTTGGCTGTTTCTTTTGGTCTTAAAATTCTGGAAATTATTCCAGGTCGGGTTTCTACAGAAGTTGATGCTAGATTGTCATTCGATGTAGAAGCAACTATCGCTAAAGGCCGTGAGTTAATTGCACAATATGAAGCCAACGGTATCTCAAAATCACGTATTTTGATCAAAATCGCGGCAACATGGGAAGGTATTCAAGCTGCTGCGGTTCTGGAAAAAGAAGGCATCAGCACCAATCTGACTTTGCTGTTTGGTCTGCATCAAGCTATTGCTTGCGCAGAAAACGGCATTACCTTGATTTCTCCATTTGTCGGCAGAATCCTGGATTGGTATAAAAAAGACACAGGTCGTGATTCTTATGCGCCAGCAGAAGATCCAGGTGTATTGTCCGTGACTGAAGTTTATAACTATTACAAAAAATTTGGATATAAAACCGAAGTAATGGGCGCCAGCTTCAGAAACATTGGTGAAATTACCGAGTTGGCTGGTTGCGATTTGTTGACCATTGCGCCGTCCTTGCTGGCTGAACTGCAATCTGTAGAAGGTGAATTGCCGCGCAAACTGGATCCAGAAACCGCTGCGGCATCAACCATTGAAAAAATCAGCATTGATAAAGCAACTTTTGATCGCCTACATCAAGAAAATCGGATGGCAAGCGAGAAATTGGCTGAAGGTATTGACGGTTTCACCAAAGCGCTGGAAACATTAGAAAAACTATTGTCAGATCGTCTGGCCAGTCTGGAAGCTTAATGATAATCAGTACGGTATGCCTTAAGCGGTGTGCCGTACTGATTGGCCATGATAAATATCTTATCTAAAAAATCAGCAAGGTGCATTGCATGTCACAAAAAATCTTAGATGTTGTTAAACCCGGTGTCGTAACCGGTGATGATGTACAAAAAATCTTTGCAATCTGCAAAGAAAACAATTTTGCCTTGCCGGCAGTAAATGTTATTAGCACGGACACTATCAATTCGGTGCTGGAAGCTGCTGCCAAAGCTAAATCAGCTGTATTTATTCAGTTTTCTAACGGCGGTGCAGCATTCGTTGCCGGAAAAGGTCTGAAACTTGAAGGTCAGCAACCTGCTATTCTGGGTGCAATTTCCGGTGCGCAACATGTTCATGCTTTGGCTGAATATTATGGGGTGCCTGTGATACTTCACACTGACCATGCAGCAAAAAAACTGCTGCCTTGGATAGATGGTTTGCTGGATGCAGGTGAAAAACATTTTGCTGCGACCGGTAAGCCTTTGTTTAGCTCGCATATGCTGGATTTGTCAGAAGAAAGCTTGGCGGAAAATATTGAAATTTGTGGAAAATATCTGGAGCGCATGTCCAAGTTAGGCATGACCTTAGAAATTGAATTGGGATGTACCGGCGGCGAAGAAGATGGTGTCGATAACAGCGGCATGGATCACTCAGCGCTTTATACCCAGCCGGAAGATGTTGCTTATGCTTATGAACATTTAAGCAAAATCAGCCATCGTTTCACGATTGCGGCTTCATTTGGTAATGTGCATGGTGTTTATTCACCAGGTAATGTCAAATTAACACCTAAAATTCTGGAAAATTCTCAAAAATTTGTCTCAGAAAAATTTGGTCTGCCCCATAATACATTGGACTTTGTTTTTCATGGCGGCTCAGGATCATCACCCGAAGAAATCAAAGAATCGATTAGCTATGGTGTCGTGAAAATGAATATCGATACCGATACGCAATGGGCGACCTGGGCAGGCGTACTGGAATTTTACAAAAAAAATGAAGGTTATCTGCAAGGCCAAATCGGTAATCCAGATGGTGCCGACAAGCCTAATAAAAAATACTATGACCCGCGTGTTTGGCAACGTGCCGGACAGGTTGGCATGGTGACACGTCTGGAGCAAGCATTCCAAGAATTGAATGCAGTAAATACACTGTAATTTGCTAAAAAACTGCAAAGGTCTAAGACCTTTGCAGTACTTTTAAGCTTAGCTTATTTGGTATTGTTTAACAGCGCAGAGATTTCTTGCAAACGTTGCGGCGTACCAATATCAAACCACAGGCCAGAAAATTTCTCCCCGCTTATTTGTTTATTTTGTATGGCTTGATCCAGAATCGGGCGTAGCTTCATCGGCCCTGCCGGGATGCCGGCAAATAATGACGGTTGATAGATGCCAATACCGCTAAATGTCAGTTTATCCGCGCTTACTACAGATAATAAACCATTGGAATTCAGCCCAAAATCCCCTAGCCTATGGTGAGGCGGATTGTCAATCAATACTAGATGAGCTTGATCAATCGTAGTATTACGTAGCTTGCTTAAAGGGTAGTCGTAAATGATGTCGGCATTAATGACCAGAAAGGCCTGTTTACCCAGTAAGGGCAAGGCTTTGGCAATGCCGCCAGCAGTTTCGAGAGCGGTATCGCCCTCATCAGAATAAACGATGGTGGCCCCCCAGTTGCTGCCGTTACCACAATAATTTTGGATCTGCTGACCAAGATAGGCGGTGTTGATCACAATTTCTTTAAATCCTGCGCTTACCAGCTTTTCGATGCTGTATTCGATTAGGGTTTTGGAGCCGATTTTAAGTAAGGGTTTAGGGCGATTATCCGTCAAGGGGCGCATGCGTTCACCGCGACCCGCTGCAAGTATCATGGCTTTCATAGTGTCGCCCGGTAAATCGGCAGAATCTGATGCTGAAGAAAAAAATTAAATTCAACGAGTTCAGGATAGATTTCGCAAATATCGCTGATATAAGCCATGGTCCTGGGAATGTCGGCAAGATAACCGGATTTGTCGTCGCGTAGATCAAGTCTTGAAAAAATGCCGATGGCTTTGAGATGACGCTGTAAGCCCATTAGGTCAAACCATCTTTTAAATTGTTTGAAATGAATATCCAACAACTTTGCATTTAACAGTCGTTGATAATAGCAATTTAGCCATAGTTCAACTTGCGAATTTGGCCAGCTTATATAACAATCTCGCAGTAAAGAGACCAAGTCATAACAAATAGGGCCGATGACGGCATCTTGGAAGTCAATGATGCCCAAGGTATCATTAGCCGTGACCATTAGATTGCGGGAATGAAAATCTCGATGTACGCAAACCCTAGGTTGTTCAAGTGCTGAATCGATTAATAGTTGCTGTAAACAATGTTTTATCGATTCCGGTAGCATCAATGCCAGACGCTTTTCCAGAAACCATTCATAGAAAATATTTAGCTCCCGCTGTAGTAATGCGCTATCGTAAACAGGAAGTTCACAAGAATGAATATTGATGCCAGTCTGTAATTTAAATACGCTGTCCAGCGCTTGTCGGTAAAGACCATCTACACTAGCCGGCGAGAGACAATCCAGTAGGCTGCTTGAACCCAAATCTTCCAGCAATAAAAAACCCTGAGCAATATTTTTATGGTAAATAATAGGGATATGCAGATCTGCTTGCCTTAATAGCTCGGCTACATGAAGGAATGCGGTAGTGTTTTCCTTCTGCGGCGGCGCATCCATGACGATATGATGACCATTGCTGTGGGTAACCCGGAAATAGCGCCGAAAACTAGCGTCGCTAGAAGCCGCTTCAAGTTGTTGAATATCAAGATTAAGGCCGTTTTGCAGCCAATCGATAAGTTCGGAAATACGTTGATCTGTAAAAGATATAGACATTATTTATTAACTGTTAGTCAACCTAAGGTAAAATATCATTTATATTTTATTCGATTTCCAATCTGCTAAGACGCTTTATACCAAACGTACTTCAAATTTTGGTTGGCTTGATTTGTTAGCGGGTGGGGCGGCAGAGAATTGGGGGCATTGATGGCTCTGCTTGGGCGACCTCTACCGAAACATTCCTGGAGCTAAAAATTGAAGTGCGAAGAGTAAATATAAATAGAGCTAAAAAACTCGATGACCGGGCATATTTTAGCAGGAAATCGCCTAAGTCAATTTAGCCGCTATCGCGTGAACATGAATCTTCGGTATTTAAAATTTTGCTTAGCGCTAATGTGTATTTCGCGGGCGGCGTATGCTGCCGGTAATAACGCATGGGATTGTGAACAAACTAAAAACGGTGAGTGGATCTGCCAAAATCAGAGCAGTGGACAACCGGTAGTTAAGCCGGTTATCGTTGCGCCGCAATCTCCACAAAAAGAATTGCAAACTCAAGTCATAGATAATGCCAATCAAACCATTACGGTGCAATCGGTTATGCCATCGGCTGCTCCGCTTCAACAATCCGTACAGTTGCCGACATTGGTGGAATCTCCTAAACCAGTAGAGTTGAACAAATCAGGAGAGTCGGACAAACCAGCCGGGATAGACAGCACGGTTGAGGTTCCGATTGTCCAGCCTCCGAAGCGTCGAGTCAATGTCACGCAAAATCAAAAACCACAATTACAAAAAGTGGAACCGATTCGGGAACCCGTTAATACAAGTAATAAACAATCGGGTTGGAGCTGTCAGTCTGGCGGTGGCAATCAAAATTGGAATTGCAATTTAGCCGGCCCTGATCCTAAGGGCGAAGCCCAAATTGTCACCGATAATCAAACCAACTGGCGTTTATTAGATCCGGCCTTTACGCCAAGCCAAGAACTTACCTTTCAGATGTTGCGTGGTGAATATAAACAGGACCCTTGGCTGAATTGTGCAAATTGGGCGGTAAAAAGGCCTAGACTTAAACCGACATCCAAATCTGATCGCGATAGTGAGTTAACTGATGTCACTGCTGATTTTTCTGAAGCATTTGAGGGGGAAGTGCTTAACTTTGCCGGGAATGTTGATCTTACTCGTGGCGATCAACATTTATTAGCCGAAAAAGCCAGTTACGATACCGGTGCGGATACCATGGATGCGCAAGGTAATGTCATTTACAGTGAAGGTTCGTTAGCGATGGCGGCAGACACTGCTATGATGAGTTTAAGCACCAGTGAGGCCAGATTAAGACGAGCAGAGTTTATTGCCGGCGATGGGCCGTTGCGTGGGAGTGCGGCGGCAATTTATCGTGACAACGAATATTTGTCCAGGTTTAACGACACCGTTTTTACCAGTTGTCCACCCGGTAATCAGGACTGGGCTATGCATGCCGCGCGCTTAAAAATAAACCGGGAAAGCGGACAAGGAGCGGCTAAAGATTTATGGATGGAATACAAAGGCGTACCGATTCTTTATACGCCGTATATCTCGTTTCCGACCGATAACCGTCGTCTTTCTGGGTTTTTATCGCCGACTTGGGGAAGTACGCAACGGGCCGGATTTTATGCTTCTGCACCATTTTATTGGAATATAGCGCCCAATGTGGATTCCACCATTACGCCTCGTTATTTTTCCGGCCGTGGTGAAATGCTTAGCAATAACTTGCGCTACTTGACAGAAAGTTCGAAAGGTAATTTCGGTTTTGAATATATGCCGAATGATCAAACTCTTAACAAACCCCGTTATTCCTTTACTCTGAAGGATGTCAGCACCATCATGCCCAAGATGAATTCGGATGTGAATCTGAATTTGGTGTCTGACACCACTTATTTTACTGATTTGAATACCGCTTTGGGTTTTAATAGAAGCAGTTATTTACCGAGTACCGCTACCTTAAATTATGGTGGCAGCGATGCAAAATTTATCGCATCAATTCAGCATTATCAATCGGTTGACCCAACGGTACTGAGTACCGCCATGCCTTATGATGTGCTGCCGAGATTAAGCTTAAACTTAAATCACACTTTTGATGGCATGCCGTTAAAGGTGCAGATGGATAATCAATTTACGGATTTTCATCACAACGTTTTGGTTAACGGTCAACGTCTTGCGCTTCAGCCTTCTGTATCCATGCCTTTTGAATCGACTGCTGGTTTCTTTACACCTAAGATTTCCGTACAATCAGTGCAATATCAGTTAAGCAATCAAGCCGTTGCCGGTCAACCTGCCAGCATAAATCGTACTCTACCTATTATGTCGCTTGACAGTGGATTGTCCTTTGAAAAAGCTATGGATTTTGATGGTTCGGAATACACTAATATTATTGAGCCCAGATTGTTTTATTTGTATATCCCCCGCAAAAATCAGAACGATATCCCTGTCTTTGATACTTCAGCTTACGATATAAACTTCAACAGTCTATTTCGTGAGAATAGTTACAGCGGCTATGATAGATTACAAGATGCCAATCAGCTTACTTTGGCGGCAACTACTCGATACATCGATAATACAACAGGATTGGAACCCGTAAAGGCCAGCCTTGGTCAAATTATTTATTTCCAGGATAGAACGGTAACATTACCTTTGCCCGGAACGCCGCAACAATCTATTGATTCTGCTAACTATATTCCGGTGCAGACCAGCAAAACTTCAAACATCATTAGCGAGGTGACTGGACAAATTAATCAGAATTTGTCTTATTCAACAGGTGCGCAGTGGAACGTAGCTTCAAATAGCCTGGCTCGAGGTCAAGCTGTGCTGAAATTCAGGAATCAGCCTAATCAGCTGTTCGATATTGGTTATCGCTACCGCAGTGCAACGGCGAATCCATTGGTGCCGGCCTCGTTGGTGCCCGGAACCAGTGGAACGACAGCCTTGCCGGCAGCAATATCGTTAACCGATGTTTCTTTTCGCTGGCCGTTGTTTGATCAATGGTATGCCATGGGGCGTTGGCAATACTCGCTGGATTTTGACAAAACTATGGAAAGTTTTATCGGTCTGGAGAAAGAGAGCTGCTGTTGGCGTTTCAGAATTATTGGGCGGCGCTTTATTAACGGTGCCACCACAAATAGTTATGTTCCATCCAATGTGGCCCCACAAACCGCATTTTTTGTGGAGCTGGACTTAAAAGGCTTGTCAGGTATCGGCGATGATGTGGATTATTTCTTACAGACTGCCTTGAACGGCTATCGGGCAACCGGCTCTTATTAACTAAATTAAATATGATTAAGACATTTATTATTGCATTTTGGTTTGGATTGGCGTTGTATGCCATCAATGCGCAGGCGCGGGTGCTGGATAGAATTGTCGCAGTGGTCGAAGACGATGTTATTCTGGAACGGGAGCTGGATAAAGAGGTGACGGCAATTACCGCAAAATTAAAAGGCAGTAATGTCATGATGCCACCTGAGTTTGTGTTGCGTAAGCAGGTTTTGGAACGCATGGTGATTGATAAATTGCAGAAGCAGCTGGCGACAAGATCAGGGATTCAGGTTAGCGATGAAATGCTGCGTAATTCGGTTGCCGATATTGCGTCTAGAAATGGCATGACAGTGGAAGCATTCCGTGGTGAACTGAAAAGACAGGGCATGGAATTCAATAGTTTTGAAGACAATTTGCGTAATGAGATTGCTATTAACCAATTAAGAGGCAGGGAAATCGGTGCACGTATTAAGGTAACCGATGCCGAAGTGGCGCATTATATGGAGACTCAAAGTAAGGCTGGGCTCAGCGGTTCCCAGTATCGTTTGGGTCATATTTTGATAGCTGTTTCTGAGTCTGCTTCGGCGGCAACGATACAGAAAGCAAAGGATAAGGCTGATCAGGTAGTCAACGAGTTGCGAAGTGGAAAAGATTTTAAGCAAATGGCTGTCAGCGTATCCAATGATGACAATGCATTAAAAGGTGGTGATTTGGGTTGGCGGAGTATGGGCCAGATTCCCACCTTGTTTGCCGATACCGTAGTAGGAATGGCGCAGGGCGAAATTTCCGATCCCATTCGAAGCCCCAGCGGTTTTCATATTATCAAGATACTGGAAACCGAGGGTGCCGGTCAGCATATTGTGACTAAAACCAAAGTTAGGCATATCCTGATTAAAACCAATGAACTGGTCGATGACGCCGAGGCGCAAAAAAGGCTTCATGCGCTACGCGATCGCATTCGTGATGGTGAGGACTTTGCCGGTTTGGCGAGGACACATTCCGACGATAAAGGCTCAGCTATCAACGGCGGTTCGCTGGATTGGGTGGTTCCAGGTGCTCTGGTGCCGCCTTTTGAAGAAGCGATGAATAAATTGGCGATTAATGAAGTAAGTCAGCCGGTGCAAACGCAGTTCGGTTGGCATATTATTCAAGTTTTAGGTAGGGAGAGTCAAGATAATAGCGAACAGTTTAAAAAGGATAAGGTTAGAGAAGAAATTCGTAAACGTAAGATTGAGGAAGAAACCGAGCTGTGGTTAAGGCGCTTGCGTGATGAGGCATTTGTAGAAATTAATTTGGATCGCTTGTAAATGGACGAAGTGACGGGTTTAGCTGATGTTGATAATGAAGTTCGGCTGGGTAAGCGCGTACAGCAGATTGTCGATGAGCAAAACCTGGTGCAACAACGAGAATTGATCCAAAAAATGTCCGCACAACTTGATATTAGCATCATGGATTTTGCGGCTGCCTTGCTTTTTCTGAATCAGCCACATAGCAATTCTAGATCTAAAACTCTAAATAGCCTAGTTATCGAGCCTATAAGGACAAATTATCGATTTGTGCGTTATCGGCTGGATGTAGGTAGTCAACACCTTGTCAGCAAGGAGCAGATTCAGGCAGTGCTGATTGAGGAGTCGGGTGTTGACAAAAAAAGGATAGGTAGAATCGATATTCATCCTGCCTATACCTTGGTGGAATTGCCGGATGGGATGCCGGCTGATATATTTCAATTATTATCGGAGGCTGTGATATGCGAACGCAAATTAGCCATCAAACGAGTCAAGCCTAATCGTAGAAGTAGCAAAAAGTAGGGTAAATCGGCCAATATCCAAGTATCTGACATAACCTAACCTCAAATCAATACCGTAAAAGATCGACAAGATAGGAATAAATGGCATTGATAAATCACCTAAACTGTGCCGGCGAACGTGTCTAATTACCGACGCTAGGACGATCAGCGCCTGTTAGACGACTCACCTTCAGGAATATTTAAGTCATCAGGCTTGCTGCGGAGTAAAATACCCGGTCTAGCCGATTAAGCGGCAAGCACCATTCATTTGCCATAGTGACTATGACCATTCAATATATTAATAGCCCCGAACAATTAGCCTCTCTTTGTCATCAAATTGATCAACAGCCCTGGATTGCACTGGATACAGAATTCCTTAGAGAAAAAACCTATTACCCTAAATTTTGTCTGCTGCAAATTGCTACGCCTGATTGGGTGGTGTGCGTTGATCCGTTGGCGATTAGCGATCTAACGCCATTGTTTGAGTCGATTTATAATCCTGCCATTGTCAAGGTATTGCATGCCTGTCGGCAAGACTTGGAAATTTTTTATCAAATAACCGGTAAAATTCCCGGCCCGATTTTCGACACCCAAATTGCCGCGCCTTTATTGGGGTTTCAGGAAAATCCCGGCTACGCCATGTTGGTCTCCAGTTTTTTGAATATTAATCTGAATAAGGCTCATACCCGTACAGATTGGTCCGAACGGCCTTTAAGTGAGGATCAAGTTCAGTATGCCGCTGATGATGTCATTTATTTGTGTAAAATTTATCAAATTATGTGTACGCAACTCGAAAAACTGGGGCGTAGGGATTGGTTGGAGAGCGATTTTGAATTGCTTAATAACTCAGAGTTGTACCAATTGTCGCCGGAAAACGCCTGGTTAAAAATTCGTGGTAAAAATAAACTGACCGGTAAGCAATTGTCTATCATGCAAAGCTTGACCGAATGGCGCGAACGCACAGCTCAGCATGAAAATAAACCCAGAAGTTGGTTGTTGCAGGATGAATTGTTGATGGAGCTGGCAAAACTACAGCCGGTGACGCTGGTGGAACTGGCAAAAATTCGTAATATCAGTGAAAGAACCGTTAGCCGTTACGGCAAAGTATTGTGTGAGTTGATTGATCAGGCTAAGCAGCGATTACCCAAGCCATTGAATGAAAAAGATCGGCCTGCCAAAAAGACCCAGCAACATGAAGCTGTGCTGGATGTTTTGAGCGCTGTGGTGCGGATTCGCGCGGAGGAAAACTCCTTGAATCCAATTATTCTGGCTACCCGTAAAGATTTGGAGCAACTGTTATTTGGGGAAGATGACTGTTTGTTGTTGCAAGGCTGGCGCTATAAAATGGCTGGTAGGGAATTGCAGGGGTTATTACAAGGAGAATACACCTTGATTGTTAAACCGAATGCGATTGAAGTAAAAAAAGCTTAAGCGGGAAATATTCGATATTTGTTGCTCCTGTAGCGTGGGCACGTTGTGCCCACGTGAACGTGAGGTAGCCAGCAAATCTTAAAGAGAATTGACAAGCGGAGCGGTTGACCCCCAAATCCTGCAATTGTTTCAGCAGCAGCGGTTGGGTAACAGGTTGATGATGGTATGGATAGAGGATGAAACTGATCAAGTCATTGCCAAAGTGGTAGACGTTAAACCTGTCGGGCAACTGTCCTGACGCAGGGGCTGTCGGCTTATTTGCCATATACGGTCATTGGCAATTTAAACCGACTGTACCTTAATTCGTCACTTGGATAGACCTGCTAGTTGATGATCTAGAATACGCCATAACAAGTTGCTTTATGGTGCTGAATAGTTACACGCAAACAATTGCTGCACGTTGGTGTAGGTCTGCCGGATCAATACATCAGGCACTTCTGCGCTTTGACTTAGGGCGGTGACTTGCAGTACCAAAGCCGCTTGTTCCAGTGTCAATATTTTTTGCGGAACCATTTCGTTATATAGCCAGACAGCTGCCGTGGTTAAAGGTGGTGCCTGGGTTTGTCCGCTTAAGGCGGTTACCTGCAGGAGTAAAGCCGAGGCCAGTAAATCCATCACCCCGGCGTTGCATTGCTGTGCCAGCAATACTTCCGCTGAATGCAGTTTTTGCCGGGCTTGGCTCAATAAGGGGTTTTCGGCTGGGGCTTCCGGTTCTATGGGGGCAAAGACTGTCCGGGTTTCTGCGAGTGGTGAGGCATTGCCTAAACGTTGCAGGCTGTGCAAGGAGCGTACGTCTATTACCGCAACCGGTATCGCCGCAGTGGAGATGTCTTCCGCCGCCTGTTCATCGCTTTCTTGCCAATGTTCAACCACCACCAACAAGCTGCCGCTTTTTGCCAAGATGCGTTCGATACGGTGGCTAAAAGTGCTTTGAATTGTTTCGATCAGCGCTTTAACGGCATCATCGGTTTCGTCAGCCGGGCTAGCCGTTTTTGCTTCTGCGGTGCTGGTGTCCGGGCTGGCGACATCGGGCAAATCCGTCGTCGGCTCTTCTGCTGTGCCGGCGGATTTGAGTGAAGCCAAGTCATCAATCAAGGTTTCCAGCATTTTTTTGGAGACGCCGACCACATCTTCGGATGCGTCAGGGTCTATGACGTTATCGAATAAATCGCGCTTGCCTTTAACCAGTTTGGCAACATGTTGTTCGTAAGAGTCTTCAGCCAACAGCAGGAAAATCTGTACTTTCTGCTTTTGCCCCAATCTATGAATGCGAGCGATGCGCTGATCCAGTACAGCCGGATTCCAGGGCATATCCAGATTGATTAAGACTGTTGCCGATTGCAGATTTAAGCCAACGCCGCCGGCATCGGTGGAAATAAACACCTGTATGGCGTCGTCGTGTTGGAATTTTTCCATCAGTTCGCCGCGCTTATGGGTGGGTACGCCGCCGTGTAAATGCACGCAGCCCAAGCCCATGCTGCGCACCAGTGCTTCGACCATGGCGGTCATCAATCCCCATTGTGAAAACACTACGGCTTTACGATTACTTTGTACGCATAATTCGTCTAATAATCTGGCTAATTCATCTAATTTGGGTGAGCCTATGGTTTCTTTGTCGACCAAGCCTGCCGCATTACAGGCCATGCGGGCTTGTTGCAAAGCCGCCATTAGTCTATTTTGTTCGCTAGGAGTCAGCGGGCGCTTTTTGGCTATGGTTGCCAGTTGCCCTGCCGCGCTTAATGCCGAGCCATGCAATTCCAATTGCTTGTCGCTCATGGCAATATCTAAAGTCACTTCGGTGCGGTCAGGCAGTTGATCACTCACCAACGTGCGATTACGGCGCAATACCACCGGGGCGATGCGCCGGCGTAATTCCGATAAGTTGCGGTAACCGATCACCTTGCCGCGTTCATCGGTAATATGAAAATCCATCAGACAACGCCAGAGCGGACCCAATACCCGCGAGTCAACCATTTGCAATAGGCTGTATAGATCTTCCAGGCGGTTTTCCAGTGGGGTGCCGGTGAGTACAAAAACATAACGGCTGGGTATTTGTTTTACCGTTGAGGCCAGTTTGGTGCGCCAGTTTTTAATGCGTTGCGCTTCATCCAAAATCAGCAGGTCGGGTTTGAGGATTTCGCTGATGATAGAAAGGTCGCGCAGTACCAGTTCATAATTAATGATGAAAAACAAGGCGTCGGCCCTATATTGCACAGTGCGATTTTCCACCGGGCCTTGAATGACTTGCACGGATTTGTCGGTAAATTTGGCAATTTCCCGCGCCCATTGCTGTTTTAAAGAAGCCGGGCAGACGATCAGTACCCGGTTAACCGCGACATTATCGGCCAGCCAGCAGGCGGCGGTAATGGCTTGCAGGGTTTTCCCCAAGCCCATGTCATCCGCCAGCAGCGCGCGGCCGCGGGAAGCCAGAAAGGCCACGCCTTCAGATTGATAGGGAAACAAACGGGCTTTGATGCCCGGCAATACCCCGTTGCTTTGCATTATGCTTTGAGTAATTTCCCGGCCACGCAGGGCTTGGGCGGCATCTTCAGCGCATTGTTGCACATATTGCACGACATCATCGCCCAACAGAAAATCATCCCGTCCGTAAACCTGTTGTGAAAAACGGAAAAAATCTTCCGGCAAGCGGCCGTTAAAGACGTCTTGCGGGTTGAAAAATTCGCTGAACAGGCCGGCAAGGTTTTCAGCTACATCTGCGCTACGTTGCAAGCGAATTATCGGTCGAGTCGCTGATTCCCAAGCCAGATAAACAAAAGACAGCTTAAAACCCTGGTCTTTAAAATGCCGGTATTCCGGGCTTTTTTGGGCATAATGCAACACAGCTTCTATGTGTTTGCAGGTGCCGAGCCGATTGCTGGCCAGATCAGGGCAGGTACAATAGTTCATGCGGTGATCCAGCGAGCGAATTTGCACCTGATACGAGCGTTTCCAATGAGTAGTGGATACCAATGAGCTGGCTTGCCAAGTGCCGAAACCAAGATTACCGCTGAGCAGTTTGACTTGCACTTCGTTACGGCCTTTTTTAACGCGCTCCAGGATGGCTTCATCCACGGCACTGCCTAATACCGCCGCATCCTGACCGTATTGATTGGCGTAGTGGTATAAGGCGGCAATCGCATGGCTGCAGATACGTTGCTCTTGATTGCAATCACAATCGACCCACAAATTGCCGTCGTCGTTTACAGACAGCGCCAGCCAGTAAATTTCTGTATCCGCATCTTCCACCTGGGCGATTAAGCGCTCATTTTCTTGGTATAGCTCAATAACCCGATTTTCAGTGAAATAAGTCAGACCTTGTTTGATCAATTCACTGGAGGCAATGCTGTGCAGGCGTTCGGTATCGTATAAAAACGGATCGTTTTTCATGGAAGGCGTGGTAAAGGCTAAAGGGAATGAAGGGGGATTTTCCGGCGTTTTTCAAGCGGCTAAACAGGGTTGATGTTTTAGTATGCTCATATGCCCAAAAGCATTAACCAGGGCTGGTCTATTTTTTGTTGCTGGCTTATCGGTAAACGGAAATGGAACTTTGACAATATCAAAACGCTTATAACTCACAATATGCCTCGTCGTCTTCGGCGTTATTCCATTCTGATAAAGTGCCGCTGGTGGCAGTCAGATAATCCAAATCCAAAGGTTCAATGCGTTGCAGCCAAATGCGGCCATCATCGCCAGTTTGCAGGTGCATTTTTTTTCGGACATCCGCAAGGATAGCGATTTGGCCTTTGCTGCTGATTTTTGCTAGTTGTGACATTATTATGCCTGTAGCATTGTAAAGATGCTTTACTGTAAGACAAATTTACGCTCTCGGCAAATTTTGCTGTGAGTTGTCAAGCTTGGCTGTGGTAAATTTGCTTTCCAAGGCTGACATCCGCCGCTCTGTTATGCCATTCCGATTAAACAAAACCGACCAGAAGCTTGGGAATAAGTAATGGTAATGTATAATTACATACATCGCTAAAGTAGGAAAAATCATGCACCGAACTCAAATATACTTGCAAGATACGGTTTACGAACAGCTAAAACATAAATCCAAAATAATAGGGGTCAGTATTTCAGAATTAATTCGTAGAGCCGTAGAAAAAGACCTTAATAAGCCAAGCAGCAATGAAGCAAGAGCTTTTTTTGATGCACTGTCACCCTTGCAAAGCTATGCTACAACAGAGCCTGAACAGTATGTTAATGACATTCGTAGCCGCAGCAGAATTTTAAACCTTGAAGAATAATGCCCGTACCCAAGCGTTTATTATTGGATACCGATATTGTTATTCATCTCCTGAAGAAACGTAACGATGTATTGGAATTCTTTGTCGACATGCATGAACAAGGCACACAATTTTATCTTTCGCCTATTGTGATTGCGGAAATTTATGTCGGTGCATTTAAACAAGAGCACACTGACATCGAAGCCTTCTTTAATCTGTGCACCCGATTGACATTAGACGCAAAAACAGCAAAACAGGCGGGATTGTTTGCTGCCCAATACCGTAAAGCTTACCAAGGAATTTCATTAGAAGATTATTTGTTAGCGGCAACCGCTGAACAATTGAATTGCCCGTTATGGACGCTCAATAAAAAACATTATCCAATGAACGAAATTGTTTTGTTTGAGGGCTTATAGCGGCGTATGGCGACTGGTAACCCCCTGTTCGCTATGCATACCGCAAGTCTTCGTAAACTGGGTGGCTCAACAATGTTGGCGGTGCCAACTGCTTTTCTTGAACAATTACATTTAAAAGCCGGTTCAATTGTCAGCATGGAAGTTGATCAAGGTAAGCGGCTAGTAGCCCCCTATGTCAGAATAGTTGTCATCTGCCTTTGACAAGCAGATAATTTGACTTAATTTTTTGGGAAGAATCCGAGAAACGCAGTCGAAGATTGCCTTATTTTAATTAAAAACATAACAAACAACTGGCGATGGGGAGGAGAAAATGGCTTCTGGTGCATTATTAAGACAACTGATAAAGTCAGGCGCTGAAGGCGACTCAGACTCTTTTCGTCGTGTGTCGGAAAAAATTATTCAGGATGAACGTGAAAAGCAACATCATCTGCTAGCCAATGATTTGGAAAAAATACTTTATGGCCGACGCAGTGCGACAGAGCAAGCCAAGCGTTTTGAGTTTTCTAAATTACCAGAAGATAAAGAACGTGGTTTGGCACTATTACAGATAAAAGAGCCCTTACGCAGAATGGATGACGTGGTCTTATCGGATGAAAATCGTTCACTGCTGGATGAAATTCTGGAAGAGCATCATCGTGTGGAAATACTCAACTCTAACGGTTTATTTCCGGCTGATCGGCTGCTATTCTGCGGCCCGCCTGGATGCGGCAAAACACTATCTGCAGAAATAGTCGCTAGTGAACTCGGCTTACCTCTGGCGATTGTAAGAATTGATAGCGTTGTGTCGTCTTATCTGGGAGAAACGGCGGCAAACCTGCGTAAAGTATTCGATTTTATTACTGCCATACCTATGGTGGTCTTATTCGACGAGTTTGATGCTTTGGCAAAAGAACGCGCCGACAGCGCCGAACATGGCGAATTAAAACGTGTGGTCAATGCTTTTTTACAGATGCTGGATGCCTATGACGGAAAAAGCCTGTTAATCGCCGCCACCAATCATGAAGGAATTTTGGATTCCGCCATATGGCGGCGCTTTGATGAAGTGTTAGTGTTTGAAGCGCCTAACTCGGAACAGCTTAAACGCTTACTGGCCATTAAGCTTAAAGGTGTACGCAGGGAGTTTGACATCGACAATGGCAAAATTCCTGGGCTTTTCAAGGGCATGTCACATGCCGATGTGGAAAGGGTTTTACGCCGAGCCATTAAAGAAAAAGTGTTGTCCGGTAAAGAGTTTTTAACCGAACGGCATATTCAGTCAGCCATACGCCGAGAAGATGCAAGAAGGAATCGGGTTGCTAACTGAAGCATTGACGGTGATCCATAACTACGGACTCAAACGGGCTGACGGAACAACGGCGGCAATGCGCTTGTTTGGACAAACGTTTCCTGATCTGTTTTCATGGTTGGTTACTGAAATGGATGCTCTTCCGCTGCCAAGAAAAAGCAGGGATCGCGCTATTCCTAACCCATTGTTTTTGAAAACTGTCCCGGATTAAGTTGGAAGCCGACATGTCCAAATGCCGATTCTAGGTTGAACCGCTAAGCTTTATACTTAACCTGAACAGCCGCCACACCCAAAAACCGCCGCAGCTGAATCAGCAGTTCATCACTGGGATAAACCCGCCAGTTATCGTCCAGCTGCATAGACGCTTTAGCGGTTGCCGAGCGGTAATTGATATGGATGGGGCAGAGGCCGCCGCAAAAGGGTTTTAAAATTTCCGCCAGTGTTTCCAAAAATGTAGCCGGATCTTGTGGCTGATCGTCAGTCTGCCAGTCAAGCACAATGCTTCTGGCGAAGGCTTCTCTGGCTTGTTCCATGCTGTACAGCTTCTCGGCGGTTAGCCGCAAGCTGTTGGTAAAGTCATCCATGCTCAACGAGCCTTCGGCAACCAGCAGGGTGTCCTTACAGAGCAGGTCGCGATATTTGTCAAAAATTCCGCTAAACGCAGCCACTTCCAGCCTGCCCGTGCGATCATCCAGCGTGGCAAAACCCATCATTTTGCCTTGCTTGGTTTGTCGGGTACGCATTTCTACGATCAATCCCGCCACCCGGCCTTCCATTTTGCCTTTGCTGCGTTCCGCGTCGGCCTGTAGGCTGGCTAGATTGCCGTGGGTGATGTGTTTTAATTCCGGTAGGTATTCGGCAATCGGGTGGCCGGTTAAAAATAATCCCAGAGTTTGTTTTTCGGCATCCAGCTTTTCTTTTTCCGTCCACGGTGCAATCTGGGTGGAATAGGCCTGGGCTTCATCATCATTAACTTCCGTTTCTCCGGTCAGTCCAAATAAATCGTTTTGCCCGGCCAGCGCCATTTTGCCGTGTTGTTCGGCAACGCGCAGTGCGGTGGTCAATTCCGCCAAATGGGCGGCGCGGTTGCTGTCGATGGCATCCAGCGCACCAGCTCTAATCAAAGCCTCCAATACACGACGGTTGACTTTGCGTAGGTCAACCCGCTTGCATAAATCGTACAGGCCGGCAAAAGGGCCGTTGGCTTGCCGTTCTTTCAGCAAATCGTCAATTGCTGATTCCCCTACGCCTTTGATGGCGCCGATACCATAAATGATTTGATTTTTATCGTTAACGGTAAATCGGTAGTTGGAACTATTGATGTCCGGCGGACAAATGCTGAGTTTCATTTCCCGACATTCGTCGATCAGCACGACTACTTTATCGGTGTTATCCATATCCGATGACATTACCGCCGCCATAAATGCCGCAGGATAATGGGCTTTTAGCCAAGCAGTCTGATAGGCGACCAAGGCATAAGCCGCAGAGTGGGATTTGTTGAAACCGTAACCGGCAAACTTTTCCATCAGGTCGAAGATATAGGTAGCAATACCGACATCAATCTGATTGTTAATGGCGCCTTCGGTAAAAATTTCCCGTTGCTTGGCCATTTCTTCAGGTTTCTTTTTACCCATTGCCCGCCGCAACATATCAGCGCCGCCTAGGGTATAGCCGGCCATTTCCCTGGCAATTTGCATCACTTGTTCCTGATATAAAATAACGCCGTTGGTGGGATTTAGAATGGGCTCCAGCAAAGGATGGGCGTATTCTGCTTTGGCGCCATGCTTAACATTGATGTAATCGTCAACCATACCGGACTCCAATGGCCCCGGCCTGAACAGGGCTACCAGCGCAATAATGTCGTCAAAGCAATCCGGTTTTAGCTTTTTGATCAGTTCTTTCATACCGCGCGATTCAAGCTGAAACACGGCGGTGGTCTGGGCGTTTTTCAATAACTCGTAGCTGGCGGCGTCGTCACGCGGAATTTGGCTAATGTCGATTGGCGCTTGATTTTGCTGTTGGCGTTGCTGGTTGATGGTTTGCAGCGCCCAATCAATGATGGTTAGGGTGCGTAGCCCCAGAAAGTCGAATTTGACTAAGCCGACGGCTTCCACGTCGTCTTTATCGAATTGGGTGACAAGGTTGCCGCCGCCCTGTTCGCAATACAAAGGGCTGAAATCGGTGAGTTTGGTTGGGGAAATGACCACGCCACCGGCGTGTTTGCCGGCGTTACGGGAGATACCTTCCAGTGAACGTGCCATGTCTATCAGGGCTTTTACTTCTTCTTCGGTATCATACAGTGCTTTAAGTTCAGCACTGTCCTGTAGGGCTTTTTCCAGTGTCATGCCGATTTCAAACGGAATCAGTTTTGCCAATCGGTCAACAAAGCCGTAAGCAAATGACATGACTCGGCCTACATCGCGTATCACCGCTTTGGCGGCCATGGAACCGTAGGTGATAATTTGGGAAACGTGATCGCGACCATAATGATCGGCGACATAGTCAATGACTTCGTCACGCCGTTCCATACAGAAATCGATATCAAAATCAGGCATGGATACCCGTTCTGGGTTGAGAAAGCGCTCGAACAGCAAGTCAAATTCTATTGGGTCAAGATCGGTAATTTTTAAGGCGTAAGCCACCAGTGAACCCGCGCCGGAACCACGGCCCGGCCCCACCGGAATACCATTGTTCTTGGCCCACTGGATAAAGTCGGCGACGATCATGAAATAGCCTGGAAAACCCATTTGGGTGATGACGTTCAGCTCTATTTCCAGGCGCTGGTCGTAAACTTTGCGGTTTTCGGCAAAACTGCCTTTGCCGATAGGCGGGTAGCGTTCCAGGCGTTCTTCCAGACCCTGTTTGGATGCTGCTATAAAACAACTGTCTAGCGTCATGCCGGCCGGTACTGGAAAATCAGGCAGGTAATTTTCGCCTAAGGTGAGTTCGACGTTACAGCGTTTGGCAATTTCAACGCTGTTGGCAAGCGCTTCTGGAATATCCGCAAACAGTTCCACCATTTCTTCGGCGCTACGCAAATATTGTTGATCGGTGTAGTTTTTGGGGCGTCGGCTATCATCCAGCACTCGGCCTTGATGAATACAGACCCGTACTTCGTGCGCGGCAAAATCGGTTTTGTTGATAAAGCGGACATCGTTAGTGGCCACGACCGGTAATTCCATCTCTGTGGCTAGAGCGACTGCTAGTTTGATGTAGCGTTCTTCATCACTTTTACCGACTCGTTGTAATTCCAGATAAAAACTTTGTGGGAATAGTTCCGCCCAGTATTGTGCGCATTGTTTAGCTTGCTGATGATTTTCCGCCAGCAAAGCTAGCCCGATATCGCCTTCTACAGCGGCAGAGAGGGCGATTAAGCCCTGATGATTGTTTTCTATCCAGTTTTTTTGCAGCATGGGAATGCCTTGGTGCTGGCCTTCTTGATACCCTTGCGAAATAAGTTCGGTTAGTGTGACATAGCCGGTTTTGTTACGAGCCAGTAACGTCAGTCGATAAGGCGAGGCGGGTTCTGCTTCGTTAAAGATCAGCACATCTGCACCGATCAAAGGCTTGATGCCAGCGTATTGTGCGGCTTTGTAAAATTTGACCAGCGAAAATAAATTGCTTTGTTCGGTGATAGCTGCTGCCGGCATTTTAAAGTCCAGCAGTTTTTTGACTAAAGGTTTGATTCTGACGATGCCGTCTACCAGAGAAAATTCGGTATGAACCCTTAAATGGATAAAAGTCGGCTGCATGACGGATTAAGCGAGATGTTTTTTGACCGGGGCAAAGGATTTTCGGTGTTGGGCTGTTACGCCCAATTGTTGTAATTTTAGTAAATGCAGTTGGGTTGGGTAACCTTTGTGAACGGCAAAATCATAACCTGGATAGAGTCTATCGAGTACCAGCATTTCACTATCACGCGCTACTTTGGCTAAAATAGACGCGGCGGATATTTCTGCAATCAGTAGATCGCCCTGTATCACAGCTTCTGCAGGGCAGGGCAGCTTTGGCAGGCGATTGCCGTCTACCTTAGCATAGGCTACTGGATAATGCAGTTGCGAGAAAGCTCGTTCCATGGCCAATAAGGCCGCTTGCAAAATATTGATGTGGTCAATTTCGCTGGCTTCAGCACGGCCAATTGCCCAGGCTAAGGCATTAGCCTTGATTTGCTCGGCCAAGACTAGTCGCCTATTGGCACTGAGTTTTTTGGAATCAGTGAGGCCTGCAATCGGTTTGCTTGGGTCTAGCACAACCGCAGCAGCCAGCACCGGCCCAACGATGCAACCCCTTCCTACTTCATCAATTCCGGCAATCACTGGCGGTGTTATCGGAGTATACCCCTAGTCACATTGCGTAGAAAACTGACCATATTGGACAGTTCGTTGCTTTCGCCGGCTAAGTCTTCCATTTCTTCAATGGCGTCTTCCAGGCGTAGATTGTTTTTGTAGAGTATTTTGTAAGCTTTGCGGATTTGTCGGATGACTTCCGGAGGAACGCCGTTGCGCTCCATGCCTACTGAGTTGATGCCGTGCGGTCGAGTTGGTCTGCCACCCACCATTACAAACGGCGGTATGTCCTGAGTAATGGCGCTGCCCATCGCAGAAAAACTGTATTCACCTATTTGGGTAAATTGATGTACCAACGTAAAGCCGCCGAGTATGGCGTGGTCTCCGATGTGTACATGCCCGGCAATTGATGCGCCATTCGCCATGATGACATGATTACCGATATCACAGTCGTGAGCGACATGGGTGTAGGCCATGAATAGATTATCGTTACCGATGCGGGTTAGGCCTTGATCTTGTTGAGTGCCCCGATGCATGGTGCAAAACTCACGAATGACATTGCGGTCGCCGATTTCCAGCCGAGTAATTTCGTCGGCATATTTTTTATCCTGCGGATTCTCGCCTATCGAGGTGAACTGGTAAATAGTATTGTCTTTACCAATAGTGGTTGGGCCTTTAATAACAACATGCGGCCCTATTTCTGTGCCGGCGTCGATTTGCACATCGGCACCGATAATGGAAAATGGCCCCACTCTAACATTATCGGCCAATTCGGCATTGATATGGATAACGGCTTTAGGATCTATCATTGTTTGCTCGATGCGACAGCGCACATGATTTGGGCGCTAGCTGCCAATTCACCGTCGACTTCAGCACGGCAGTCGAATGACCAGAGATTGCGCTTGTGTTTTAAATAGCGGACGTCGAGTGTTAAACGGTCGCCCGGCACAACCTGTCGTTTGAAACGGGCGTTATCTATGCCGGCCAAATAGTACGTATTGCCTTTGCCTAATGCATCATCACTTTTGGCGGTTAGTAAAGCCGTTGCTTGCGCTAAGGCTTCCAGAATTAAAACGCCGGGGAGTATCGGTTGCTTAGGAAAATGCCCCTGAAAAAACGGCTCATTAAAACTGACGTTTTTAATGGCGATCAAGTTAACTTTAGGATTGACTTCCAACACCTTGTCGACCAACAAAAATGGATAGCGGTGCGGTAGGTATTCCTGAATCTGTAAGATGTCGAGTGTTCCGGGCATTTTGACTAGCTGGTAGGGGAAGGAGGGAGGAAAACGGTAGTCGTTTTCCCCGATATTCACAATCCGATATTAGCGTTGGATTGTATTGATACTGTTTATTGTGAGGTGGTTTCCAGTTTTTGGATAACGCGATTGGTTACATCAATTTGATCATTTGAATACATCACGCCATCGGACAATAACAAATCGAAGGAATCTTCTTTAGCTAGTGCGCGGACTACTTCCAAAATACGTTTTTGCACTACGCCAAATTCTTCGTTTCTGCGCATATTGGCATCTTCTTGAAATTCTTGTTGTGCTCTGGCCGCTTCGCGTCTTTTTTCAAGGACATCTTTTTCCAGTTTGCGGCGCTCTTCATCGCCCATCACGGCAGAGTCTCTAGTTAATTTATCTTCCAGCGTTTTAATTTCTTTGATTTGGGTGTTCAGGCCTTTTTCGCGAGGTGAAAACTCAGCTTCCAATCGGGATTTGGCTTTTGCCAGTTGCGGGGATTTTTCCAACACTTTGCCTAGGTTCACATAACCAATTTTAAGTTCTGCATGGCTTACGCCTGCAACGAACATCAGCATTAAAAACAACGTAATTCTATTTTTCATGGTTACAACCAGCTCCAGATTAGTTTTTGGGTAATTTAAGACAATATTTTGATTATAAGATAAAAAGCGTTCAAACTAAACTAAAATCCTGATCCGAAGGTAAACTGGAAGGCTTGAGTCATGTCGTTTGCTTGTGAGTTGAATGGATGGGCAACACTGACCGCCAGTGCGCCGAAGGGCGAAAGCCATTCGCCTGATAGTCCGGCAGAGTAGCGAAAATAACTCTTCATGCTGTTCGGGCTTAAACTATCCGCTAGTGTGCCGCCGTCCAAGAACGTGCCGATACGAACTGATTTAAGTTCGCTTAAGAAGGGTAAGGGGAAAAACAGCTCGACTTTGCCGATGGCTTTGTTGGAGCCGCCGAATGGCCTATTCAGGGAGTCTCTGGGGCCTAGTGTGTTTTGCATAAAACCGCGGACATCATTGGTGCCGCCCGCATAATAGTTTTCGAAAAAGGGTAGTTGCGAGGTTTTACCATAGCCGCTGGCGTGATCTAACTCACCCAGTATGCGGAAAGTAAAGTCGTTGGATAGCGGAAAGAAGTGTTGATGCTTGTAAGTCAGTTTATAGTAGTCTAAATCACTGCCGGGCACCGTTCCCATGGCGGAAATCCGCTGCTGACCGCCGCGGTGAGAGAATGTGGGTCTGTCCAATGTGTCGTGCGTCCAACCTGCCGAAGCATCCAATACATTGAAACTACTGCCGTATTGGGTGATAAAGTCGGTAATCTGAGTAGAGGATAGTGTGGTTGAGGACAGGCCTGTGTGTTTAACCTCTACATCGAAACCAAGGCGATTGAACTCATTTAACGGGATACCGAAGTTCATGCTTGCGTTTTCCACTTTGGTGTTGTAGCTGGCCAGATTGGCAGCATAAGCATTGCGGGTTGTATAACCAAGGTTGTAGCCAAGCGCTACGCCGTCCAGAGTATAATAGGGGTCGGAAAAGCCAACGTTGTAGCGGGTCATAATAGCGCTGTTATTAAAGTTCAAGTCGACTCTTTTGCCGGTACCGAAAATATTGTCCTGCGAGATATTAGCGTTAAAGATAATCCCTTGAACCTGTGAATAGCCCACGCCGGCTTGCAGGTTGCCGGAAGCTTTTTCCTTAACGGTATAGTTGACATCAATCTGATCGGCGGTGCCTACTACCGGTGGTGTTTCTACCGAAACTTCTTCAAAATAACCTAATCTGTCCAATCGGCTTTTAGAGCGTTCAATTTTATTGCTCGCCGCCCAGCTGGATTCCATTTGCCGCATTTCGCGACGGGCAACTTCATCACGAGTTTTGGTGTTGCCTTTGAAGTTGATCCGCCGCACATAAACACGCTTGCCGGGATCAATAAAGAAAGTCATGGTAACCGATTTTTGTTGTTCGTTAATCTCCGGCACCATATTGACGTTGGCAAAGGTATAGCCTTCGTTGCCCAAGCGGTCAGAAATGGCTTTGGAGGTTTCTGTGGCGTTTTTTCTGGAAAAAATCTCGCCGGGGCCCACTTTGACCAGTTTGACCAATTCTTCGGGCGGTACGATCATTTCGCCGGTTAGCTTGACTTTTTCCAGCATATAAACATCGCCTTCCTTGACATTGATGGTGATGTAAATTTCTTTTTTGTCGGCGGTAATGTCCACCTGGGTGGATTCAATGGAAAAATTAATGTAGCCGCGGTCAAGGTAATAAGAACGTAATTTTTCCAGATCGGCAGACAGCTTTTGTTTGGAATATTGGTCGTCTTTGGAATAAAAGGACAGAAAATTGGTGGTGCTTAATTCAAATTCCTTTCGCAAAATGTCATTGCTGAAGGCCTTATTGCCGACCACGTTGATTTGCTTGATTTTAGCGACTTTGCCTTCGGAAATTTCAATGCGGATGGCGACTCGGTTGCGGGTTAACTCCGATACTTCCGTTTTGATTTTAAGCCCGTATTTGCCGTGGCTGAAATATTGGCGTCTCATTTCCTGCTCGACTTTATCGAGCATTTGTTTGTTATAGACTTTACCTTCAGCCAAGCCGATTTTTTTTAATGCCTCGGTCAAATCTTCTTTTTTGATGTCTTTATTGCCTTCCAGTACCACTTTAGCGATGGATGGTCGTTCCACCACATTGATTACCAGTGTGCCGCCTTCTTTTTCCAGCGTAATGTCCTTGAAAAAGCCGGTGTTGAATAACGCTCTGATGGCTATGCCTTGGCTTTCTTCGGAAAAGGTTTCGCCGACATTTACCGGCAGGTAGTTGTAAACTGTGCCGGCCGATATTCTTTGTAATCCTCTAACTTGAATGTCTTCCACAACAAAACTTTCAGCGGCCAGCGCAGTTTTAGCGGCAAGGAAACTCAAAAACAGAATGCGAACGAGCAGATTTCTTTTCACGCAGCCTACCAACGGAAACAATAAATAATTAAATTGTACCATGTAGCCTGTCCTTCAGAAGTTGCATGTTGTAATAAAGCTGGGAAAATTACGCCATTTTTTGTTGTAAACTCGAATTTTGAATTTTAAGCGGCTGAGATTTAAGGCTATCTGGGTATAATGACATTATTTTTTTTCGTGTTTGAGTGTTTTGATGAGTCAACAAAGAAAAGCAGTTGCATTGATTTCCGGTGGTTTGGATTCTATGCTGGCTGCCAAAGTAGTCATGGACCAGGGTATTCAGGTTGAGGGGATTAATTTTTTCACCGGATTTTGCGTGGAAGGGCATACCCACGCTATTCGTAAAAAAGATTCGGATAAGCCTAAGCGCAATAATTCCCTTTGGGTGGCCGAGCAATTGGGTATTAAATTACATATTATTGATATAATTGAAGAATATAAACAGGTATTGCTTAATCCTAAGCATGGCTATGGCGCTAATATGAATCCTTGTTTGGACTGTAAAATTTTTATGGTCAATAAAGCCAAACAATGGATGACCGAGCACAGTTTTGATTTTATTATAACTGGTGAAGTGATTGGTCAGCGGCCTATGTCGCAACGTAAGCAGACCATGCCTATCGTCGCGGCCGAATCCGGGGCAGACGATTTATTGCTGCGACCTTTATGTGCACAAAATTTGCCGGTAACCTTAGCCGAACAAGAGGGCTGGATCGATAGAGCCAAGCTTTTTAATTTCAGTGGTCGATCCAGAAAACCGCAGATGGCTTTGGCCAAACAATACGGCCTTAGTGATTACGCGCAACCAGCGGGTGGCTGCTGCTTTTTAACTGATGAAAGCTATTCTTTAAAATTGGTCGATTTATGGCGGGCGCGTGGTGAACGTGATTATGATCTAGATGATGTCATGCTTTTGAAAGTGGGTCGACATATCCGTCCGAAACCGCATTTTAAACTCATTATTGCCCGCGAAGATGGTGAATCAAGATTTATGAGCGGTTATAAAAAAGATTTTATCAGTATGAACTGCGCCAGTCATCGTGGGCCACTGGTGCTGGTTGACGGCAAGCCCAGTGAAGATGATTTGTTGTTGGCCGGGCAAATTCTTGCTCGTTATGGACAGGGGCGAGATGCAGAGCAGGTGGATGTAACGATTCGTGACCAACTAGGTGTTGAACGAAATATTGAGGTTAAACCGTTATCGGCAGACCAAATCCTTGAAGAGTGGTTTATATGAGCGTTGCCGTGCTAAATGTTCGCCGTCTACTTTGTCCACTACCGGTGATTCGGACTCAGGATAAAGTCAAAACTCTCAAACCGGGTGATGTCTTGACCGTGGAATGCACTGATCCGGGTGTGATGCAGGATATACCCGCCTGGTGCCGGATCAATGGGCATAAAGTATTGGAAACCAGAGTGGATAACGGAGATTATGTTATCGTTTTGGAAGTGAGCGGATGACCAGTCGCCAAATCGGTAGATGTTCGGTATTTCGATACCGCTTGGGAGCTTGTTAGAGAATAGCGGTTCTAGGGGTTAATAGCTTCCTTAATGCCAAGTTAGATCTTACTCGAATGTTGAGGCTCTGGCACCGTATGAGGGAGAATATCATCAATCAACTTACAAACAGGAAATAATATGGCAGTAGGTCAAACCGATTTTCCTATTATGCGCACAATCAAGGGTGTTAAGCTCGGTGCAGCAAAGGCCGGTATCAAGCAAACTCAGCGCGAAGATGTTTTACTGATTGAAATGGCGGAAGGCGGGAGTTGCGCAGCGGTATTTACTCAAAATGCTTTTTGTGCCGCACCTGTGCAAATCGCCAAGGCGCATTTACCGCAAGAGCCGCGCTGGATACTGGTAAATTCCGGCAATGCCAATGCCGGTACCGGTAAGCAGGGCTTGCAGGATGCCTTTGGTTGTTGTCTGAGTTTGGCCAGTGAAGTGGATGGCATTGCGCAGCAGGTTTTGCCGTTTTCCACCGGTGTGATTGGCGAGCCTTTACCGGTGGCAAAGCTGGTTGCGGCTTTGCCTGAAGTAGTGGCTGATCTTGATGAAAATCATTGGGATAAGGCGGCGCGGGCGATTATGACAACCGATACCTTTCCTAAAGGGGCTACGCTGATGATAGAAATTGGTGGACAGCCGGTTTACATCAGCGGTATTTCCAAAGGCGCGGGCATGATACAACCTAATATGGCGACCATGCTGGGATTTATCGCGACTGATGCCTGTATTGAGCAAGCCTTATTACAGCAATGTTTGTCGGAAGCAGCAGAGCTGTCGTTTAATAGAATTACTGTTGATGGAGATACGTCAACAAATGATGGCTGTGTGGTTTTTGCCAGCGGTAAAAGCGAGGCGCCGGAAATTTTGCCGGATAGTGAAGATTATCGGGTGTTTTCTGCGGCGTTATTGGTTGTTTGCAAACGTCTGGCAGAATTGATTATCCGCGATGGCGAGGGCGCTACTAAATTGATTCGCATCGTGGTGGAACAGGCGCGCGATGATGCTGAAGCCGTTCAGGTTGCAAAAACCATTGCTCATTCTCCGTTAGTTAAAACAGCATTTTTTGCCAGCGATCCTAATTGGGGCCGAATTTTGGCTGCTGTCGGTCGTGCCGGTGTCGAAAACATGGCGTTGGATAAGATCGAAATTTATTTAGGCACCGTGTGTATAGTCGAAAACGGTGGACGCGCTTTGGCCTATACCGAACAGGATGGGCAGCGGGTCATGCGTCAGGCAGAGATTACCATTACCGTGCGTCTGGGGCGCGGCGCGGCGAGTCAAGAAGTGCTGACCTGTGATTTTTCTTACGATTATGTGCGTATCAATGCGGAATATCGCTCGTAAATGTCGATGAATGAAGTTATGCACGTTGCTGTCGGTGTGATTTGCGATGAGCAGGGGAATATCCTGATTACTCGCCGTAGCCTACATGTGCATCAGGGGGGCTTATGGGAGTTTCCGGGCGGCAAGGTCGAAGCCGGAGAAACCATAGCCGAAGCTTTGCAGCGTGAACTGCTCGAAGAAGTTGGCATTCAGGTGATAACCGCTGTGCCGTTGATTAAAATCAGGCATGACTATGGTGATAGACGGGTGTTGCTGGATGTTTGGCGCGTAACTCAGTTTGCCGGGCAGGCCTGCGCTTGCGAAGGGCAGGGTTTGGTCTGGGTGACCGCGCGTCGGCTTGATGAGTTTGCGTTTCCTGCAGCTAATTTATCTATTATTAAAGCCGTGCAACTCCCCGATTGTTATGCAATCCTTGAAGGATTGAGCATCGCGGATGTCTTATGCAATTGTCGGCAGATTTTGTCCGGTGGCGTCAGGCTGATACAGTTGCGGGTAAAATCTTTGTCGGCTGAGGATGTTCCGCAAGCGTTAGCATTGGTATCGCAACTTTGTCGAGAACAGCAAGCTATGCTGCTGGTTAATTCCGATCTGGCGATTAGCCCGGAATTGGTTGATGGTCTGCACCTGAGTAGTCGCGCCCTATTGGCTGCTGATGTTCGGCCGTCTGTAACAGGCTGGCTGGCGGCGTCTTGCCATAATTTATTGGAATTGCAATGTGCGGAAAAATTAGGCGTGGATTTTGCCGTTTTGGCACCTGTGCTGCCGACCAAAACGCATCCCAATATTGAGCCTATAGGTTGGCAAGGCTTTACTGCTTTACTTGAGCAGGTCAATATCCCGGTGTATGCTTTGGGCGGATTGCAATTGGCTGATTTGCCTAGAACGTTTCAAGCCGGGGGGCAAGGTTTGGCCGGCATCAGTGCTTTTTTACAGTAAAATTAATCGTCACTATTCAGCGTAAATGGATAAACTGTATAGGATGTGCCGACGTTAGGAGGCGCATCAATCGCGAAAGATGCGCTTCACGCTGTTTAGCACATCCTATAACATCTTGGTTTGCATACTAAAAAATCACTCTGAATAGTTGCAATTAATCAATATTATATGGCCTTAGTTGTTCGGCGAACTCTGTTTCCTCTGGACTGATGATAGGCTCGCCCGGAATTTTGTGGGCTTCTGTGGCCCAATCGCCTAAGTCAATCAATTTACAGCGTTGGCTACAGAAAGGTTTAAACTTTTCCGTTGCTATCCAGCTGACTGTCTTTTTACAAGTTGGACAGCTGACGGTGATCAGAGATGTTTCGCTGCTCATCAGAACATGCAACGGGTCAACATGAAGGGTACATCCTCGCTCACTTGGCTGGGTCTATTTTCATCACTGGATGGTTTCATGAAGCGTATACTAAAACGATGCTTGCCACCGCTAATTTCGGCAAAGCACGGCAAATTGGTAGCCATGCTAACCCGCAACAACTGCACGGGATGACTTTTATCCAGTGCTAATTGAAAAAATCCGGCTTGTGCCGTTTCGGCGCTGGGTTCGCTGCTTTGACGAATAAAGCTGAGAATTAAATCAATGGCCGTTCTAATATCGGCAAATGGTTGGGTCCAGCGTTCCAGATCTTTTTGTTGTTGGGTTTGATTTTGTTCCAGCCAATAGTGAAAAGCCGGTAAATCAAATGAACAGCTGCCGCCGGGAATGGAATTTCGTTGGGAAATGCTTTGAAACAGATCGCTTTCCATGACACGAATGCCGATTTTGCCATTGGCGCTATAGAGATTTCGGCTAGCCTGATTAAGGTCGGTTAGGATAGCTTGCAATTTATGGCTATCTATCCCCTGGCTGTTGACTAATTGGTTTAAAACTTTGGTATGGCGGTCCAGTTCTTTAATCAGTTCTGATTTCAAGTCGCTACGGCTGAAAATCGTCAGAATATCGAGCAGCACATCAATGGCTGCGCGTTTATCAAAAACGGAAGAGCCAGCCATGAAATGGCTGAGTTGATGGAAGAGCTGTTCCAGCCTCATGAAAATCCTGATTCTTTCGTTGAGCGGGAATTCGTAAGTCGTTTGTGTTTTCAAGCCGAAGAAGTCCTGGCAGTGGCTAATAAAATATACAAATTGTGCAGTTTTTTTATCTGTTCTGCAAGTTGTGTCTGAGTTGATGAGTTATCAATAACATCATCAGCCAGCATTAGTCGTTGTGATCTGGGCATTTGGCTCGCGATGATGCTTAAAATCAATTCATGGCTAAGTTGGTCGCGAGATATGACGCGTTCCAGTTGTTCTGCCGGACTGCAATCAACCACTAACACCCGGTCAACTAAATGCGTTTTTTGGGTTTCCAATAACAGGGGAATCGCAATAATGCAATATTTCCCACATAAATTCTCAATTTCAACAGCAATCTGGGCATAAATTAATGGATGCATAATGTCATCCAGCAATTGTTTATTTTTGCTGTCAGAAAAAACCAGGCTTCTTAGTTTGGTTCTATTCAAGCCGCCGTCTGCGGTCAGGATTTGTTTGCCGAATTGCTTTGTCAGCATTAGCAATGCCGGTAATCCTGGTTTTACCAATTGCCGGGCAATCACGTCCGCATCAATGATTTCTACGCCAAACTGCTGGAATAGCTGACACACTGTTGATTTTCCACTGCCAATACCACCGGTTAAGCCGATCTTTAACATTTGCAGAACCGATTAGGATTTAAAGAGGCCGATTGCCATTATTATCTTAGTTGAGCCTCGGTTGGTTGGCCGATGCTGTTGACTAAGCTGTTTGGCATGAAGTTCTCAGAAAATTGTTGCTACTATGACAATGATAGCGCCATTTTTTTAAAATCGCTATAGTTCATGGTTCTTTGCAGTGATTTAGATGATTATTATACTGTCGGCAGCAAAATTGGTTTTAATTACAATGTTATTTTGTAACTCTCAGCGTGATTTTTTAGTGTGTAAACCAAGGTGTTATAGAATGTGCGCAGCAGCGTGAAGCGCATCTTGCGCGATTGATGCGCCTCCTGACGTCGGCCCTATGGGGTTTATCTATTTATGCTGGATAGTTACGTTATTTTTTGCCGATTTTTAAGCTGTTTCATTGGGGGTGGAAGATTTTAGATTGAGCATGGCAAATTGCTCCAAGCTTAGTGTTTCGGCTCTTAGATTGGGATCAATCCCCAAAGCAAGCATTTGTTGTTCATCAACCAAATGTTTAAGCGAATTGCGGATGGTTTTTCGGCGTTGTGAAAAAGCCTGTGTCACTAATTGCTTAAAACTAGGGAAATCTTTAATGTTGACCGGTGGTTGATTATGGGGTGTCAGCTTGATGATGGCCGACATCACTTGCGGGATGGGGGTAAAACTTTCCGGTGGTACATCAAATAAATGTTCGGCAGTGCAAAAATATTGCATCATGACCGTTAGGCGGCCAAATTGCTTGCCGCCGGGCTGGGCGCAAATTCTATCCACCACTTCCTTTTGCAGCATGAAATGCATGTCTGCTATGCAGCTGGTATTTTCCAATAAATGAAACATCAAGGGTGTTGATATATTGTAGGGCAGATTACCGATAACTCGCAGTTTTGCGGGAGGCTCAACCAGTTGCGAAAAATCAAAATTCAACGCATCCGCACTATGTATAGTGAGATTGGCATAGCTGGCGAACTGTTTTTGCAGATGGCTGACCAAATCTCTGTCCAGTTCAATTACATCCAATTTTACCCCAGTATCCAACAAGGGTTTGGTGAGTGCGCCCAGGCCGGGGCCAATTTCCAGCCAATGTTGCCCAGCAGTCGGATTGGCATGAGCCAGAATATTGTAGATGATGCTGTGATCGTGAAGAAAATTCTGTCCGAAGCGTTTACGGGCTTGATGAGTCATAATAGATTTTCCTGGCGGTTCGGGTGAATACTTACCAAAACAATGCCGACTGCGGCACTAGGGTTGGTGGAATACAAAATATTGTAATTACTCAGCATAAATAAATCAGCTGCATAGGATGTGCCGACGCTAGGAAGCGCATCAATCGCGAAAGATGCGCTTCACGCTGTTCAGCATCCTATAACACTTTGCTTTGCAGGCTACATTCACGGTGAATAGTTACAAAATATTAACGATTTTTTGCAGCGAGTGTCATTTCCAGCGCTGTTTTTAGCGCGAATGCCAGACTACCTGAATTGGCTTTGCCGGTACCAGCCAGATCCAGGGCGGTGCCGTGGTCGACTGAGGTGCGGATGATGGGGAGGCCAAGGGTAATGTTAACTGCTTGACCGAAACCGATGTGTTTTAAAACCGGTAGGCCTTGGTCATGATACATGGCAAGTACAGCATCGGCGCTTTCCAGATATTTTGCGGTGAACAAAGTGTCGGCAGGTAATGGGCCTTGCAAGTTGATACCGGTTTGTTTTAATTGTTGCAATACCGGTTCAATAATCTCGATTTCCTCGCGGCCAAGATGGCCGTTTTCGCCGGCATGAGGATTTAGACCGCAAACCAGGATTTTAGGATTAGCGATGCCGAAGCGCTGTCTTAAATCCCTATTTAGCAGCTGGATGATATTGGTCAACGATAGTGTCGTGATGGCGGTGCTGACTTGCGATAAGGGTAAGTGGGTGGTGGCTAGGGCAACTCGTAGGCCCGGCGTCGCCAGCATCATCACAGGGATGCCGCCGGTAATTTCGGCAATAAACTCGGTATGTCCGCTGAAACTGATGCCGGCGTCGTTGATGACGGCTTTATGCACCGGCGCGGTGACCATGGCTGCAAATTCGCCGTTGATGCAGCCTCTGGCGGCGCGGCGGATGGTTTCCAGGACATATAGGCTATTGCCGGGATCAAGTTGTCCGCAAACAGCAGGCGTGACTAAATTGACTGGCAGTACCGTTAATGTACCGGGCAGGTTTGCGGTGCGTTGGGTGGGATCGAAAATTTTTATGCTAAGTGGTAAGTCAAGTTGCCGGGCGCGTTGCTGGAGTAGTTCGGGGTCGGCGATGGCTACCAATTGGCACGGCTGCTCTGATTGTGCCAGTTGAATACATAAATCAGGGCCTATCCCGGCGGGTTCGCCTGGTGTTAAGGCGATGCGAGGTAATGCTTGCACATCAGACATGATAACCGATCCTGTTATTCAGCAGATGGCTGGCTAGCGTCTGTTTTATGGCCGATTTCGATAAAGCCGTGTAAACCGCGTTTGGAATCGGTTGCCAGCCATGCTTTCAGAAATTCCAGTTCCGGGGTAGTAGGCAAATCATCCAGACTTTTTTTGTTTTTCAATAATCTGAAGGCTGATGACAGTACTTTATAGTTGTCGCCGACGATGCCTGCACGTCTTAAACCGACGATATTCAAACGATAATGTTTGGCGGGGCGGCCGCCGATCAGCGTAAAGGGTATGACATCCATATTGATGCCGGTAGTACCCTGTACGATAGCATAGGAGCCTATCCGGCAGAACTGATGTACCACCACGGCGCCACCCATGAAGACATTGTTGCCGACTTGCACAAAGCCGCCAATGGCCACGTTGTTGGCAAAGATGGTTTTATTGCCTACTTGGCAATCATGTGCCACATGGCTATTATTCATGAAATAACAGTCGGAACCGATACGGGTTAGTCCTTCAGGCAGTGTGGCACGATGTGCGGTAAATCCTTCCCGAAACACATTGCGATCACCAATTTCCAGCCAAGAGGGCGTTTGCGGCTTAAAGCTGACGTCCTGAGGCAAGCCGCCAAGTATGGCATGGGGGTGCAAAATATTGCCCTCGCCCATGCGAACATGGCTATGCACTACGGCATGGGCGCCAATTTGGCTGTTAGCGCCGATTTCGGCACCTTCTTCAATGACGGCAAATGGCCCGACAGTGACGCCATCGCCTAAAACGACTCTGGATGCTATATAAGCAGTGGGATGAATCAATGATGTCATGCTTATCCTCTAGGGTGAAATTTGGTATGTAAGTCTTTAAGGCGTTGTTGGGCAATGTGGGTGTAGATTTGCGTGGTTGATAAATCAGAGTGACCCAACAGCATTTGTACCGCTCGTAAATCGGCGCCATGATTCAATAAGTGCGTCGCGAAAGCGTGTCGTAAAGTGTGTGGTGACAAATGCTGATCAATTTCGGCCTGTTTGGCGTAACGTTTGATGATATGCCAAAAAGCTTGTCTTGTCATACTTGATCCTCGCGCAGTGACAAACAACTCATCACTTTGTCGGTTGCCCAGAATGATTTCTCTAGCCCCATTAATATAGCGCTCCAGCCAATCCAACGCTTCTTCGCCAAATGGCACCAGACGCTCCTTATCGCCTTTGCCGCTGATTCTCAGGCAACCTTGACGGAAATTGATCTGTTGAAAATTCAGTTCAGTCAGTTCAGAGACGCGTAAACCGGTGGCGTACAGTAATTCCAGCATGGTACGGTCTCTAAAACCCAGCGGTTGGTTGGTGTTGGGGGCTGCTAACAATAATTCGACATCCGCTTCTGACAACGATCCCGGTAAAGAGCGGCCCAGTCGCGGTGCATCAATTAATTGAGTAGGATTGCGGCTGATTTTGTTTTCACGCTGCAAATAACTGTAGAACCGTCTCAGTGTCGAGAGTAATCGTGCGGCGGTACGGTTGCCGGTACCTTGGTCTTGTCGGTGTTGCAAAAATCCGGAGATATCTGTTTCGCTGACCTCCAGCAGGTGTTTAGATTTTAGCCATAGACTAAATTGCTTGAGATCGCTGCCGTAAGCCGCTAAAGTATTGTCGCTTAAGCCAAATTCCAGCCACATGGCATTTAAAAATTCGGCGATTATTTTGCTTGAGCTGCTCATGGTTGTTAGTCTGTCAGCTGTTTGGTATCGGCAAATTGGCTGTTTTAAGCAAAAAAAAGGCGGCTAAGCGCCGCCTTTTTACTTGGAAATGGTTCGAGTTTACCCGAAGCAGTCCATTTGACTTAAGACAGTCTTTCTTTAATCCGTGCCGCTTTACCGGTCAGATCACGCAAATAGTAAAGTTTGGCGCGACGCACATCGCCGCGGCGTTTAACTTCAATGCTGCCGACTGAAGGGCTGTGGGTTTGAAAAACCCGTTCTACGCCAACACCGTGAGAAATTTTTCTAACAGTAAAAGCAGAATTTAGTCCGCGATTCCGTTTGGCAATTACAATGCCTTCAAAAGCCTGTAATCTTTCCCGGGTACCTTCTACGACTCGAACTTGCACAACGACGGTGTCGCCTGGTGCAAACTCAGGCACGTTCTGTTTCAGTTGCGCATTTTCCAATTCTTCAATAATTTTACTCATTACCACACCCTAATGTATCAACTTCAGTTTTAAATTCTCTCAGCAAAGCAGTCTGCTCTGCGCTTAACGCTATTTTTTCGAGCAGTTCCGGGCGTCTAAGCCAAGTTCTACCCAAAGACTGTTTCATCCGCCAGCGTTTTATCTCTGCGTGATTCCCGCCTAATAGCACTGCGGGAACGTCCCCTAAATCACTCTGTTCAGGTCGGGTGTAATGCGGACAATCCAATAAACCCTCGGCGTGAGAGTCTTGTTTGGCCGAGTCGTCGTCACCCAAAACGCCCGGTATTAAGCGCGTTACCGCATCAATAACTATCAATGCGGCGAGTTCGCCACCGCTAATTACATAATCGCCTAAGGACCATTCTTCGTCACAGACGCCATTAATAAATCGTTCGTCTATACCCTCATAACGTCCGGCAACCAGTATTAACTGCTCGCTGTTGCTCGCAGCCTGCAAAAGCTGTTGAGTAATCGGCTTACCTTGCGGTCCGAGGCAAATTACTCGGCCGGAGCCGGTAACCGTATGCTGTTTGGCGGCATTAACCGCATCAAGCAAGGGTTGAAATTTCATCACCATGCCGGGGCCGCCACCGTAAGGACGGTCATCGACAGTTCGGTGTTTGTCCTGCGTATAGTCTCGCGGGTTCCAGGTTGATAGATTGACTATGCCTTGTTCAATCGCTCTACCTGTTACGCCATAACTCGCTGCGTCCAGAATCATTTCAGGAAAAATGCTGATCACATCAAAACGCATTTTTAATTTGCCGTTCATCAAATTCAGCGCCTTTATTTCCCTGGTTTGCCGGATAGCCTGCAAGTATGGTGAACACCTTGAGGGATATTTAGGCTAATGGAGCGGAAAATACTGAAGCCAAGAATAGCGATATCCAAGTTGCAGAGCGGTTAAGCTAAGCTGTAATCAGAAATCGGGATCCCAGTCGACTATCATGATTCCTGCGGCCAAATCGATTTTTAACACGGTTTGCTCTTGCAGAAAGGGAATCAATCGTTCGGTTTCGCCGTCAATCACCACCAGCACATCATTCGCGCCGGTTTCCAGTAAGTGATCTATCTTGCCTAGTTTAATGCCGGTTTCAGTTTCCACTGCCAGGTTGACTAGGTCTGCCCAGTAATATTCCCCAGCATTGGTCAAGGGAAGTTGATTTCTGTGGATCAAAATCTCCCAACCCATTAATGCTGCTGCCGCGTCTCTGTCGGTAATCCCGTCAAGTTCGGCAACCACTGCGCTGCCATGGCGTTGTCCGCCTGTTACCTTGATTTCTTTGGTTTGGGTTTGGCCGTTTTTACGCAAAAGCCACGGTGAATATTTTAGAATATTCTCTCGCGGCTGCGTAAAGGAAAAGATTTTTACCCAGCCTTTTACGCCAAACACACCGGAAATCTGTCCGGCGTTCAGAAAATCTTGGTGCGGCAATGTTTTTAAGCAGCTGCTTTGGTTGCGTCTTTAATTAATTTAGCAACGCGATCAGTCGGCTGCGCACCATTGGCTTTCCAGTACTGAACGCGCTCGCTATCTAAAACCAGGCGTTGTTCAGCGCCGCGCGCCAAGGGATTGAAGTAACCTACACGCTCAATGTAACGACCATCGCGGCTGCTTCTGCTGTCAGTAACGACAACATGATAAAAAGGACGGTTTTTAGCGCCACCTCTGGACAAACGAATGCTTACCATTTGAATACCTTAAGAACATTGAATCAAAATTTAATTAAATCATTTTACGCGAAATTATACGATTTACAAGAATAAATGTAATTATTCAGCGTAGGATGGGCTGGACGTCAGCGAACCCCGCCGCCTAGGCCTGTAAAGACGGGGGCAATTCGTGTTTTTAAGTTAAGTCGCTGTTTGCTATCCATCGCTGGCGTTGCGATTTTTTCAGCTTTTAAAAATCATGCGAATAGTAACAGTAATATTTCAACTTCATACAAACTCTGCTATTATCTTACGCTGTTTAAAACGTAGGCATTTGTGAGGCTCTGCGTTTATTAGATTCGACAACTTACTGATCGTTTTAACATAAAATATAACGCTTCCATACGCAGTCATGCAGCCAACTTCTTTTAGTCAATCAGCTTATTCAGGATTAAGTCCTTGCAGGCTATTGCTTTCTGTTGGTTTGCCGTTATTGCTGCTGCTGGCGTTTTTAGGTAGGCAATGGCTTAATTTTGACGATATCGGCTGGAGTAACGGTTTCAACCATCCTCTAACCGGCTGGGATCATTTAATAACTATGTTGGCCGTCGGTGTTTGGGCTGCGCAATTGCGTGGACAGGCTATCTGGATGTTGCCGTTGGCATTTGTCGGCGTGATGAGCCTGGGTGGGTTGGCGGGCGCGGCAGGTTTGGCTATTCCCAGCGTAGAAGGCATTATTCTGTTGTCCTGCGCGGTATTCAGCGTATTGATTACCCGTAAAGTCCGTTTTAGTACGCACATCAACGTGCTGATCGTGGCCTTTTTTGGTTTTTTCCACGGTTTTGCTCATGGTCAGGAGATTTCCACTTCGGCCAGTCTAATTTCTTACACTTTGGGTTTCATGTTAGCAACGCTGTTGTTGCATGGTGCTGGTATCTTGGTTGCCAAACTGGTGGTGTTTGCCGTCACTTGTTTGTTGACCGTCATTTTTTCCAGTGCTGCTTTGGCTAAAACCGCTGAGACAATTATCGATCATAACAGCGAAGATAAAAATACTGTGCTGCTGCAAGTGGTCGGTGTCAGCAAAATAATGGCTTTCGCTGATGATAATTCCAGGCTTTGTGATGTCGGGGGGGGCGAGTACTCAATCACCGGCAAGGTTGCTAACGTTTCCTTCGGTAGTTTTTTTGCAGGGAAATGTCATCTGAGCTATAGCCATGTCTTAATCTTGAAAAGTGCCGTTTGGCCAGTAGCGCCGGATAAGTTATTAACGCCAAAGTTTTTTAATTGGGCGCAACCTGGCAATAGTCAGTTGGATTTCAAGCATTATTATCCAGATATTAACCATACACCCGGCAAACAGCTGTTAAGCAACGGCGTGGGCCTTACTTCACCGCCCAGTCCGTTTTTAGTTGTTTTAGCCCCGCAAAATTTCCTCGAATCCAGTAAGTCTTTAGTTTTGGCAACAGAAGAATCTGATCTTCTGGTTTTTGCCGTATCTGATACCAGCAATTCCAATACCCAAGTTCGTCGTCAGGTTAGTCATAATGACACATTGCGTTGTCTGTCCTTTATTTGGCCGTGCGCGGGTAAAGCCGTTTATCGCAATCACTCTGATTTATTCCGTTTAACGCCCAATCGTTTAGCTTATTCAGATCATCTGATCAGCGATGTGCGTGATTTCCAGATTACATTGGCTGTTAGTCATGTTAGCAAAAAAGCCGGTTCAGGCTTTTACCATCCCAAAACAATAATAAATAACAACGAAAGGTTTTTGCCTAGCAAAAATGCATTGGATATTCAGTTCAGTGGGTTAAGCCGCGGCAATGAATATCGTAATGATGTTTTTTCAAAAGCATTAAGCCTTGCCCCCACCGGTCTGTAGAGAGGAGCCGAAATGAAAACAAACCATAACAACATTAAAAAAAGACAGTTGATTATCAGCATCGGCATTGTTTTAGGCTTAAGTTGCTATAACCTGCAAGCGGCGCCGGTCGTGGAGCAGCCTGATCAAACTCAGGACGTGGAGCAGGGCAAAAAGTCTAAGCTTGCCAAAAAATCTAAAAAAACTAAAAGAGTTAAACAGACGACAGAAGAAAACGAGCAGTCTTTTCAGGAATATCAAATTGAGCCTCCGCAACAGCCCAAACAGGGTGCGCAAAGCAATTCAGCAGAAGCAGTAAAACACACCAAGAAAGTTGAAAAATCGGAAAAGTTGGAAAAGTCTGATAAGCCCGAAGAGCTGGAGGAAGTGCATGTGGTGACCGGCCGCTCTAAAAATCTGCTTGGCATAACGGAATCGGCATCGCAGGGGGTCATTAGTCAGGAGCAACTCCAATTTCGTGCATCAGCTCGTCCAGGCGAGTTAGTCGAGTTAATTCCAGGAATGATCGCCACCCAGCATAGCGGGTCCGGCAAAGCCAACCAGTATTTCTTGCGTGGTTATAATCTTGATCATGGTACTGACTTTACCACAGTGGTGGACGGCATCCCGATGAACTTGCCGTCCAATGCGCATGGTCAGGGTTATATGGATCTCAACAGCATGATTCCTGAGTTGGTGGATAAAATTGAATACGGCAAAGGCCCATATTATGCGGAGATCGGCGATTTCGCGGCGGCCGGCTTTAACAAAATGAGTACCATGAAAACTTTATCGCAAGGTTTTGTAAAGCAGACCGGTGGTGAATTTAATTATCTCCGCACTGTGGCCGCCAATTCCAGCAAACTGGGCGACGATGGGAATTTACTCTACGCTGCTGAATTTCAAACCTATGACGGTGCCTGGGTTGTTCCTGAAAATGGTCACAAATACAACGGCTTGCTGCGTTATACCCAGGATCATGACAATTGGGGCGTGGCGGTTAACGCCAAAGCCTATACCAATAGATGGACGGCAACTAATCAACAGGCGGCAAGCTACCTGGATACCAATGGACTGTATGCCAATATCAGCCCTACGGATATGGGGGATACCAATCGCTTCAGCTACTCAACCAATCTTTGGAATAAAGGGAAGGACTTTAAAAACGATGCCAATATTTATGCGGTTTACTATGATTTGAGTCTGTTTTCTAATATGACAGGCTATTTGAGCGGACCGATGGGCGACCAGATCAACCAGAAAGAGCGGCGGGTCTATGTGGGCGGTAATGAAGAGTTTACCCACTTCGACAAATTATTCGGCCTGGATATGGATAACACCTATGGTATGAGTTTTCGGCATGACGAAGTGATGGGTCTTGGTTTAAATCAAACGGTTAACCGGCAATATTTCAATACCATCAGTGACGATAATGTCTCAGAGAGTACCGGTGGCCTGTATTTTAAAAATCAGATTCACTGGAATGAAAAATTCCGCACCACCCAATCCATCCGGGCGGATTTTATCACCATGCAGGTCACTTCGCTGGCTAATGGTTATACCAACGGCAATGCCGCCGTAAATGGCGCGGCTGCGACTTCACTGACTGCCGCTTCACCTTCTTTTGCGGCTGGCTCGTATGAAGCTGCCGACCCTACTCTCGCCGCACAAATCAACGCCGCCAATTCAGGCTATACCTCAAAAGAAATGATCAGCCCCAAATTCGCGGCGATAATGGGGCCTTGGTATGATACCGAATATTTCTTTAACGCCGGTTATGGGTATCACTCAAATGATGCGCGGGGTTCTTTGGAAACGATGAACCCGGCAAACCAATTTGGTAATCAAGGATACACGTCAGGAACAAATGGCTTTTATTCTCCTGGATTAAATGCGCAACAGACATTTAATCCGACAGGTACTAAACCAGGGGCGGAAGCCGCGGCGCTGGCAACCTCCTCTGATGGGAGCCTATTAAGACAAATCCCGGCAATGGCCTGGGCGAGAGGCACCGAGATTGGAGCCAGAACCAATTACATACCGGGTCTAACTTCCACAGCAGCACTATGGTTCCTGCAATCCAGTTCGGAACTGGTATTCAATGGTGATCAAGGCACGACCACCGCTAATGGCATGTCTAATCGTTATGGTTTTGAATTGACCAATTACTATAAAGTCAACAATTGGCTTACGCTGGATTTAGACTATGCCAGAAGTTACGGTTATTTCGTCAATACTCCACAATCCTATAATGGTGGCTGTCCTACGGCACAAGCAACCGTTCCATGCACCGGCAACTATATCCCTAATCTGGTCGGTGTCGTCATTGCCGGCGGAGTTCAGGTGACCGCGCCTAACGGTTTGTTTGGTAACTTGCGGTTGCGGCATTTCGGTGCGTCTCCATTAGATTCCGATGGCACATTTTGGGCGCCGAATGTCGATATTCTGAATCTCGGATTGGGTTACAAGCAGAAATCATACCGGCTGGATTTATCCATCTTTAATTTACTGGGAGAAACCACCAATGATATTGTCTATGCAGGGAACTATGCAACATCCAATACCACAAATGCTCCGACAAACGGCACCTATCAAATGGTTAGACATATAGTTGAACCGCGTATGGCCAGAGCCGGTTTTACTATCTATTTCTAGGAAAATCGGATGAATATTTTTCTGGCAAAATGCTTGATTGTTGCTGTGTTCTTGCTGCAATCAGCCTGGGTTTGTGCGCATCCGCCCGGCCTAAGTTCCATGGATTTGACGATCACAGCGAAGAGCATCAATGTCAGGATTACCTTCGCGTTGCAAGACATTGAGGCTTTCACGCCGATGGATAGCGATCTGGATGCAGAAGTAACTGATGCAGAACGGGAAGCCGCCAAACCCGCTATCGCTAATTTGTTGGCGGAACAGTTGCATCTGAGTAGTGACGGCAAGGACATTTTGCCATCGGCGCCCGGACAAGTGAACTACGACGATCAAAATAACGCGCATGTGGAATTTGTCTATCCGGCGGTGCCGAAACAGCAATTGCTGGTGCAATCGATGTTTTTAGCACAACTGCCGGATGGTCATCAGCAATATCTGACCATCAGGGATACCAACGGCAAAACCTTGGCGGAAAAAATGTTGCGCAAAAACGACGATCAAATCAGTCTGCAACTGGCAGCAGAGAGTAGCACTGAGCCTGATACAGTCGGACATTCATTGTTCAGCGCCTTTGCCGACTTTTTTAAGTTGGGCGTGGAGCATATCCTCACCGGTTACGATCATTTGCTGTTTCTGTTTGCGCTGCTGGCGGTCACTCACAGTTTCTGGCCGGCACTGAAGATCATCACTTTTTTTACTATCGCCCATTCCATCACCCTGGCTTGCGCAGGTCTTAATCTGATTGAGCTGCCCAGCAGTATTGTCGAACCGGTGATTGCTCTTACCATTATTTATGTCGCGCTGGAAAACGTGATACGAGGTGATCATCCTAAGGGGCGACAGTGGCTGACGTTCGGTTTTGGTCTGATACACGGTTTCGGTTTTGCCAGTGTGCTGCGGGAAATGGGCATTTCCTCTGGTGAAACCGGTATTTTGATGCCTTTGCTATCGTTTAATCTGGGGATAGAAGCCGGACAAATCACCGTAGCCGCTATCGTGCTGCCAATGATTTGGTGGGTTAACAATAATGTGTTGATTGCCGAGAAACTTTTAAAAGGCTGTTCAGTATCGGTTTGTCTGATGGGGGCTTACTGGTTGTTGGAAAGAACGGTGCTTTCATAGCTAAACAGTCCATGTTTTTTGCCTCGCTGACTTCCTAAAGATATTTAATACACATTTTTGACTGGAGAATTTTATGTCTACTACGGAATATTTACACGATCATTTCAGCAAGATCGTCATACGTAGCCAAGTAGCAATAGCCTTGACCTTGCTACTATTTTTGCCTGCCGCCAATTTTTTCTTTCCGACCGATTACCGAAAACCAAAGTTAATAGCCAAAATACATTTACTATAAAACACATTACTTTATAAAGGGTTAATCTATGTTACTAAAGAAAATTTTTATTACCTCCATCATGTTTTTTACCCTGCTGGGTCTGTCAGGGGCGACTTTTGCGAAGGAAGCCAAAAAAAGTGTGCCTGAGGTATTGAAAGAGGTCGATGCCAAAATTCAAGCCGCTTTGGATGCCATTCCTTCAGGAAATGCTGAGGAAGTGGCTGGATTGATTAAGGTTGTAAACGAAAATGCCGGAGACCTTAGCGCTAACTATAAATTCGAATTCGAACGAGACAAAGCAATAGGTAAATTGAAAAAAGCAAGAGATGCAGCCAAAAAAGCAGACCTTCCCGGTGCGGAACAAGAATTGAAAGCTGCCCAGAGAAAGCTTTGCAGGTCTGCCAAAATTCCTATAAAGGAAATTTAGCTAGTTTTTAAAAGGAAAAGCATGTAGCCATAGAATTAATTTCTATGGCTTTTATAAATAGAACAAAAAGTTTTCGTTAGGAACGCACATGAAAAAAACACAGCTATCATTAATCGCAGCAGCATTGGTTTTGTTGGTAACAACCAATGTTCAGGCCGATACTGCGCTACAAAAACTCGGTCGCGGCTTTGCCGGCCTAGCCTTTGGTTTTTTGGAAATTCCCGCCAATCTCAACCAGGAAACTGAAGCCAGAGGCGGGCCGCTGGGGTTTCCGATTGGATTAGTGAAGGGTACGGGTATGATGGTCGGCCGGTATCTGGTCGGTGCCTATGAAGTCATCTCCGCCCCTATTCCGTTTCCTGAGGATTATCAAGCTATCTTACAGCCTGAATACCCTTGGGGTTATTTCAAATAATTCACACTTTATAACATTCAGATCATGATGTTAAGGTGTTTATCCTAATGATGGATGCGATTAGCTAGAATTTTGCGCTACAATATCCGGTTTTTGGTTAAGGTGCGCGGCAGAGCGGCCTTGGCGGTTTCTTTTACTGACAATACACCTTCAATAATCTGGAGATATTGATATGCGCATTATCCTGTTAGGCAGTCCCGGTTCCGGCAAAGGCACCCAGGCCCAGTTTATTACCGAAAAGTTTGCGATTCCGCAAATTTCTACCGGCGATATGCTGCGGGCTGCTGTCCGCGAAGGTACACCGTTAGGTATTGAGGCTAAAAAAGTCATGGATGCAGGCGGTCTGGTGTCTGATGAGATTATCCTTGGCTTGATCAAAGAACGCATTGCCCGGCAAGATTGCGAAAACGGCTATCTGCTGGATGGCTTTCCACGAACCATTGCGCAAGCCGAAGGTTTGGCGACTATGGGAGTGGCTCTGGATTATGTGATAGAAATTGCCGTGGAAGATGAAGAAATTATCAAGCGGATGAGCGGTAGGCGGGTGCATTTGAACTCAGGCCGAACCTATCATATCCTTTATAATCCGCCTAAGCAGGAAGGTGTTGATGATGTGACCGGCGAAGCCTTGATTCAACGTGATGATGACCAGGAAGAAACGGTGCGCAAACGTCTAAGCGTCTATCATGAACAAACCAAACCGCTGGTCGGTTTCTATTCTGCGCCGGATCAGCAAGCTAAATTTGCTTCCATAGCCGGTGTTGGTTCGGTAAGTGATATCACGGCAAAATTACTGGCTATTTTGAACTGAGCAGATTTTACGCAACCACAGAAGCGGGAGCCGGCAATGGCAGGTAAAACCTTATACGACAAACTTTGGGATGATCACGTTGTTTATACTGAAGATGACGGATCTTGTCTGATTTATATTGATCGGCAATTATTACACGAAGTCACTTCGCCGCAGGCCTTTGACGGCTTACGCCTAGCCGGTCGTAAACCTTGGCGGGTGGCCGGCAATTTGGCTGTTGCCGATCACAATGTACCCACCACGGATCGCGATAAAGGCATTGCCGACCCGGTTGCCCGGTTACAACTTGAAACCCTGGACAAAAACTGTGCAGAGTTCGGGATTACCGAATTTGTGATGGGCGATATTCGCCAAGGCATCGTGCACGTAATCGGCCCGGAGCAGGGTGCAACCCTGCCGGGTATGACTGTGGTGTGCGGCGATTCGCATACCTCTACGCATGGCGCATCGGCAGCGTTGGCGTTCGGCATTGGTACCTCAGAAGTTGAACATGCGCTGGCAACCCAATGTCTGGTGCAGAAAAAGGCCAAAAATCTATTGATTAACGTTAATGGCAACACTAGTCCAGGTGTTACTGCCAAGGATATCGTGCTGGCGATTATCGGTAAGATTGGTACGGCCGGCGGCACTGGTTACACCATAGAATTTGCCGGGGAAGCAATACGCGCGCTATCGATGGAAGGGCGGATGACTATTTGCAATATGGCGATAGAAGCCGGTGCGCGCGCCGGTTTGATTGCCGTCGATGACACTACCATTGATTACTATAAGGATCGTCCTTTTTCGCCTCGCGGCGAAGACTGGCATCAGGCGGTGCGAGCATGGCAAAAACTTTTTTCCGATGCAGATGCTATGTTTGATAAGGTGATTAACCTGGATGCAACGGGAATTAAACCGCAAGTCACTTGGGGTACTTCGCCGGAAATGGTGGTGTCTATCGACGCCGACGTACCCGATCCGGCACAGGAAAATGATCCGGTCAAACGCGAAGGTATGCAGCGGGCTTTGCAATATATGGGTTTGCAGGCGGGACAAAAAATTACCGATATAGCTATCGATCGAGTGTTTATCGGCTCTTGCACCAATTCCCGGATTGAGGATTTGCGGCAAGCGGCGGCGGTTATTCATGGCCGCACTAAAGCTCAAACCGTCAAGCAAGTTTTAATCGTACCTGGCTCAGGCTTAGTGAAAGCTCAGGCAGAAGCAGAAGGGTTGGATAAGCTGTTTGTCGCGGCGGGTTTTGAATGGCGCGAGCCGGGTTGTTCCATGTGTCTGGCGATGAATGCCGACCGTCTGGAAGCGGGCGAACACTGTGCCTCAACCTCAAACCGTAATTTTGAAGGCCGGCAGGGTTACGGTGGCCGTACCCATTTGGTTAGTCCGGCAATGGCGGCGGCGGCGGCAATTGCCGGGCATTTTGTCGATGTGGCAGAATTTGGCAGAGGAGAACGCTGATGAAAGCATTTACTCAATTGACGGCTTTAGTGGTTCCGCTGGATAGGGCGAATGTCGACACCGACGCCATTATTCCCAAGCAGTTTTTAAAATCCATTCGCCGGGTCGGTTTTGGCCCTTATTTATTTGATGAATGGCGTTATCTGGATAGGGGCGAGCCGGAAATGGATTGTAGCAATCGCCCTTTAAATCCCGATTTTGTGTTGAATCAACCGCAATATCAAGGCGCGCAAATTTTGCTGGCCCGAGAGAATTTTGGTTGCGGTTCCTCGCGCGAACATGCACCTTGGGCGCTGGAAGACTTTGGTTTTCGAGTGGTGATTGCCCCCAGCTTTGCGGATATTTTTTTTAATAACTGCTTCAAGAACGGAGTATTGCCGATTGCGTTGTCTGCGGAGCTGGTTGAGCAGTTGTTTAGCGAAATCGTTGCCGGCTACCAACTGACCATTGATTTACAAACCCAGCGTATCACCACGCCAAGCGGGCAGGAGATTGCCTTTAACGTTGATGAAAATCGTCGTTATCGCTTGTTAAACGGTTTGGACGACATCGCGCTGTCTCTGCAACATGCCGACAAAATTAAAGCCTACGAGCACGAGCGTGGCAAACGTGCGCCCTGGTTGTTTAAAGACGCATAGATATATTAAGTAAAGGTATAAAAATGACAAAAAAAATTGCAGTTCTGGCGGGTGACGGTATAGGCCCGGAAATCGTTGCCGAAGCCATTAAGGTATTGAATTTTCTCAATACCGATATGAAATTGGGGCTGGTTTTTGACAGCGCCTTGATTGGCGGTGCCGCCTATGATGCTTTTGGTACGCCGCTGCCGCAGCAAACCTTGAATCTGTGTAAAAACGCCGATGCCGTGCTGTTAGGTGCCGTCGGTGGGCCAAAATGGGAGCCATTGCCCCATGCCGTGCGGCCTGAACGAGGCTTGTTGGGTATCCGTTCCGAATTGGGCTTGTTTTCTAATTTGCGCCCAGCCATTTTGTATCCGCAATTGGTAGATGCTTCGACTCTTAAACCGGAAGTTGTTTCCGGTTTGGATATTATGATCGTGCGTGAATTGACCGGCGGAATATACTTTGGCTCCCCCCGTGGGATTAGAGTACTGGAAAATGGTGAAAAACAAGGTTTTAACACCAAAATTTATAATGAATCGGAAATTCGCCGTATTGCCCATTCGGCATTTAAAATTGCCCAAAAACGCCATAAAAAACTTTGCTCGGTCGATAAAGCCAATGTGTTGGAAGTCACTGAACTTTGGCGGCAGGTGATGACTGAAGTGGGTAAGGAATATCCAGATGTGCAGCTCAGCCATATGTATGTCGATAATGCCGCTATGCAGTTGGTGCGCGCACCTAAACAGTTTGATGTAATCGTCACCACCAATATGTTTGGCGATATTTTGTCCGACACTGCCGCCATGCTGACCGGCTCGATCGGTATGTTGCCGTCGGCCTCATTGGATGCCAACTCCAAAGGCATGTATGAACCTATTCACGGTTCCGCGCCTGATATTGCCGGGCAAGGTATTGCCAATCCGTTGGCGACTATTCTGTCGGTGGCTATGATGCTGCGTTACACCTTCAATGAAACAGCGGCGGCAGAGCGTATCGAGCGCGCTGTTAATGCGGCGTTGGATGCAAAGGTTAGAACTGCTGATATTTATTCAGAAGGCATGACCAAGGTCAGTACCTCAGGCATGGGTGATGCTGTGCTTAATGCGTTAAAAGGAGACTGATTAATGTCTAAAACTTATGATGTGGCTGTGGTGGGGGCGACCGGTGCAGTTGGCGAAACCATGATTTCGATTCTGGAAGAGCGTAATTTTCCGGTGGGTAAAGTCTATGCGTTGGCAAGTGAGCGTTCGGTTGGTAAACGGATTGCTTTTAAAGGCAGCTCTTTGGTGGTTGAAGATCTGGCCAGCTTTGATTTTTCTAAAGTGCAAATTGGTTTGTTTTCGCCCGGCGCTTCAGTTTCCGCCGAATATGCCCCCAAAGCGGCGGCTTTGGGTTGCGTAGTGATAGATAATACTTCGCAATTTCGCTATGACGACGACATTCCGCTGGTCGTTCCAGAAGTCAATCCAGAAAAAGTCGCTGATTATAAAAGTCGCGGCATCATCGCCAATCCCAATTGCTCGACGATACAAATGCTGGTGGCGTTAAAGCCGATTTACGATGCGGTGGGCATTAGCCGTATTAATGTCGCGACTTATCAAGCAGTATCCGGCACCGGTAAGGAAGCCATCGAAGAGCTGGCGGTACAAACGGCTAATCTGCTGAATGCCAAACCGATTGAGCCTGTTGTTTACCCTAAACAAATCGCCTTTAATGTGTTGCCGCAGATTGATGTATTCATGGATAACGGTTATACCAAAGAAGAAATGAAAATGGTTTGGGAAACCCGAAAAATTTTGGGCGACGCTGATATATTGGTTAATCCAACGGCAGCGCGGGTGCCGGTGTTTTTCGGTCATTCCGAGGCGGTACATATCGAAACCAAACAAAAAATTTCTGCAGAAAAAGTTAGAGAATTGCTGTCCAATGCCCCCGGTATTACTGTGCTGGATGAACGGGCGAATGGCGGTTATCCGACTGCTGTGACCGAATCGGCTGGTCAAGATGCTGTGTTCGTGGGCCGGATTCGTGAAGATATTTCCTGCGCCAATGGCATTAATCTTTGGGTGGTGAGCGATAATGTCAGAAAAGGCGCAGCCTTAAACAGTGTGCAAATCGCTGAAGTGTTGATAAGAGATTATTTGTAAAAACTTTATAGTTACCCCAATTTCTTAATAAACGATGCCATGTGAATAATTCTGAAATTGCGTCAAAAACCGATACCGCGCCGAAAACTGCAGAAGCCTACCCTGAAACAGCGCTTTTGCTGGTTGCCAAAGCGGCATCGGCCGATCAGGAAAATTCAAACCAGGACGGCTCTAACCTGGCGGCTGCAACATCGCCGGTAGTGCAATCCCCTGTTGTGGAAAAGTTGGAGCAACAACTAGCCGACATGCAGGCATTACTGGCGCGTAAAAATCAACAACTAGCAGGTTTGCAACAAGCCAAAGCGACGGCAAAACTGCAAGAAGTCTGGCAAAAAACCGAAACGTCTTTAAATGTTCTTGCCGATCTGGGCAAGGCAGGCTTGTCTATGCTTGGCCGGCAGCTTTTGCAACGTCTCGAACCCTGTCCAGACGCGGCGCAAGCCAACAACGATCAACCCATTTCCCAGCAAAAGCAAGAAAATCTGGTTTCAATCTTGGCTGAGCTGCCGGATTTGCCGGTCGAACAGACTGCAGACGAGTTCAATTTTAACTTCGATTTTGAACCGCCGAAACCTACTCGCGTGATTCTGGAACCTGTCGAGCCAAGCGACAGCGAATTTGCCGATACCGATGTCGATGAGTTTGAAAGTAAAATTGATCTAGCCAAAGCCTATGTCGATATGGACGATATCACCGCCGCCAAATCCTTAATCGCCGAAGTATTGGCTAATGGTTCGGTAGAGCAGCAGCAAATTGCCCAGGCGCTGTTGGATGAATTGGATGTTTAGGGCATTCGTGCCAAGATAGTCAGGTGCCCATACTGGGGATATGCAGAAAAACTTAATGTTATTGCCGGCGCATCTTTCGCGTACCAAGGCATTCGTTATGATCAATTACCGCCGTTTTTTTCAAGATAACCCTACTTGGTTTTTTACCGTCAATCTTGCAGAACGGAGAAATAATCGTCTTTTGGTGGATAAAGTTGATGCTTTACGTGCGATGTTTAGCTACGCGTATTGAAATGCTGAAGCAGTAATTTAACTTTTAATGGATAGTAAGATATGCCCGAAATAACCAGATTTTATGGGATTATCATAAAGTATTAAATGCATTATTAAATTATGAAGAAAGTACTGATCTAATAAAATCAATAGCTTGAAAATAAAGTCCGACAGACTCCTAGGAATGGTTGTATTCAAGTTTCCACCAATTCGTTTCGCAAGGAGTTTATTCGGAAAACTGGGGCTATTCTGGAGAATTTAATATTGACGCTAGCTAATAACGCGACAGATGCGCCTCCTTGCGTCGGCAGCATCCTATGGGGTATCGGGTTGTTGGATGAATTGGATGTTTAAGGCGTTCCTGATACATTCGCGCTAAGATTGTAAGGTGTTTATCCCGTACTGGGGATATGCTGAATAATTACAAATAATCCTTCATCTAACGCTGACCTCGCGATCGTGCCGACCGGCACATTGCTGATATATACCTTAAGCTTGGGAAGTTTGTTAGACTTTAAAGCAAGAACCAGCGCATAGGATCAGCAACTCTCAATTTAAACGAAAATTATCTATAATTATCAATGTATTGTCGTTTTTAACGCCAAACAGCAAAAATTATAACGTATTGAATTTTATTGATTATATTTTTAAATTGAGAATTGTTGGGCATAGGATGCTACAGTTGACAATGCTTTTGCATAGCGATAGTATTAAAATATGATCACCACATTCCATGATGACGAAACACGCAAGATATGGGAAGGAATGTTCTCGAAAAAGCTACCGGAACAAATTCAGGCGGTGGCTCGACGTAAGCTGCGCATGCTCAACAACGCCAAAGGTATTGAGGACTTGCGCATCCCGCCCAACAATCGCCTGGAAGCCTTGCAGGGAGATAGAAAAGGACAATGGAGTATCCGTATCAATGACCAGTGGCGGGTCTGCTTTATTTGGGATATGGGTCACGCGAAACGAGTTGAAATCTGTGATTATCACTAAGGAGGCGGCATGACACAATTGCCTAATATCCACCCTGGCGAAGTGCTGCGCGAGGAATTTCTCATCCCTCTGCACATTAGTCAATATCGGCTGGCAAACGCCATCGGCGTCACCGAGGCGCGCATTTCAGCTATTTGCACAGGAAAACGCGCCATCACTGCCGATACGGCCTTACGCCTTTCTGCTTTTTTCGGCACTACGCCGGGTTTCTGGCTGGGCCTGCAAGCCGATTACGATACCGAGGTAGCGGCAGCTACGCTGCATGAACATCTATCGCGCATACGTCGCTTTAATGCTGAAGCAGCGTAATTATTGGGCTTCTTGCCGTCAGCGTTACGTGTTGGACGTTTGATATTCTGGCTGGCGAATAACGCGACAGATGCGCCTCCTTCGTCGGCAGCATCCTATGGGTTTTGCGTATCTTATCGGGTTGTCAATAACAGCCAAGATATGTCGCATAGCTTTGGAAAATTTATTAGACTTTAAAATAATGACCAGCTTATAGGATGCTGCCGACGAAGGAGGCGCATCAGTCGCGTACCAAGGCATTTATTATGACCAATTACCGTCGTTTTTTTCAAGATAACCCTACCTGGTTTTTCACCGTCAATCTTGCCGAACGGAGAAATAATCGTCTTTTGGTGGATAAAATTGATGCTTTGCGGGCGGCGTTTAGCTACGTCAAACAAAGAAAGCGCTTTCGGATTGATGTTGTTGTGATTATGCCGGATCATCTTCATACCATCTGGACGTTGCCTGCCGAAGATATTGAATTTTCGATACGCTGGAATATGCTCAAAGGCCATTTTTCACGATCTTTGGAAAAATCGGAAAGAGTTTCTGAAAGCCGAGGAAAACGCGGAGAACGTGGTATTTGGCAGCGGCGGTTTTGGGCACATTCAATAACCGGACAGCAAGATTATAACCGGCATATCGATTATATTCATTGGAATCCGGTAAAACACGGGTATGTTAAACGGGTAGCCGATTGGCCGCATTCAAGTTTTCACCAATTCGTTTCGCAAGGAGTTTATCCTGAAAATTGGGGGTATTCGGGTGAGTTTAATGTCGACGCTGGTGAGTAACGCGACAGATGCGCCTCCTTGCGTCGGCAGCATCCTATGGGGTTTGCGCATCTTATCGGGTTATTATTAGACTACTTTGAGGTGTAAAAAAGCCCCGACACCTTCCGGCGCCGGGGCTTTATCTTTCAAGCCAACAAGGCCCTAAAGCAGCATTACATCATGCCGCCCATACCACCCATGCCGCCCATATCAGGCATTGCAGGGGCTTTGCTGTCTGCTGGAGAGTCGGCGATCATCACTTCGGTGGTGATCATCAAGCCAGCAACAGAGGCTGCGTTTTGCAGTGCAGAACGGGTTACTTTCGCTGGGTCAAGAATACCCATTTCTATCATATCGCCGTATTCGCCGGTTGCCGCGTTGTAACCGAAGTTACCGGTGCCTTTTTTCACTTCATTCAATACGACAGAAGCTTCGTCGCCGGCGTTGGTGACGATTTGACGCAAAGGCTCTTCCATCGCGCGACGCAGGATGTTGATGCCCACGGTTTGGTCGTGGTTTTTGCCTTCCAGGCCTTCCAGAGCAGACAATGCTCTGATTAAAGCGGTGCCGCCGCCAGCGACTACGCCTTCTTCAACCGCAGCGCGGGTTGAATGCAGCGCATCTTCAACGCGGGCTTTTTTCTCTTTCATTTCAACTTCGGTAGCCGCGCCAACTTTGATTACGGCAACGCCGCCGGCCAGTTTAGCCAGACGTTCTTGCAGTTTTTCACGGTCGTAATCGGAAGTCGCATCTTCAGCTTGGGCGCGGATTTGCGCGACACGGCCTTTAATTTGTGCTTCGTCGCCGGCGCCATCAATAATGGTGGTGTTTTCTTTGTTGATTTGGACGCGTTTAGCTCTGCCCAGTTGATCAATGTCAGCTTTTTCCAAAGATAAACCCACTTCTTCAGAGATAACGACGCCACCGGTTAAAACCGCGATGTCTTCCAGCATGGCTTTACGACGGTCGCCAAAGCCAGGTGCTTTAACCGCAGCCACTTTAACGATGCCGCGCATATTGTTGACAACCAGAGTGGCCAAAGCTTCGCCTTCAACATCTTCGGAGATGATCAGTAAAGCACGGCCGGATTTGGCAACGCCTTCTAGAACCGGTAACAGTTCGCGGATGTTGGAGATTTTTTTGTCATACAGCAGCACGAATGGATCGTCCAGTTCTACGCTCATGCTGTCTTGTTTGTTGATGAAGTAAGGCGACAGGTAGCCGCGGTCAAACTGCATACCTTCTACTACATCCAGAGTGTTGTCCAGACCGGTGCCTTCTTCAACGGTGATAACGCCTTCTTTACCAACTTTGTCCATCGCTTCAGCGATAATCGCGCCGACAGATGCATCAGAGTTGGCAGAGATGGTGCCGACTTGAGCGATAGCATGGGTGTCAACGCAAGGGGTAGAAGCGGCTTGAATGGCTGCTACAGCAACAGTGACTGCTTGGTCGATGCCGCGTTTCAGATCCATAGGATTCATGCCGGCGGCAACGGATTTTAAGCCTTCGTTAACGATAGATTGAGCCAGAACCGTGGCGGTGGTGGTGCCGTCGCCGGCCACGTCAGAAGTTTTGGAGGCAACTTCTTTAACCATTTGCGCGCCCATGTTTTCGAATTTGTCTTTTAATTCGATTTCTTTAGCCACCGATACACCATCTTTAGTGATGGTTGGTGCGCCGAAGCTTTTATCCAGCACGGCGTTACGGCCTTTAGGGCCTAAGGTAACTTTTACTGCGTTAGCCAGAATGTTGACGCCTTGCGCCATCAAAGTACGGGCGTCGCCGCCGAATTTTACGTCTTTTGCTGCCATATCTTAATTTCCTGAAATATTAGGTTTTTGAAAAAGTGATCTATTTAAGCTTAAATACTTAGCCCAAAACACCCAAGATGTCTTCTTCACGCATAACGATGTATTGTTCGCCATCGACTTTTACTTCGGAGCCGGAGTATTTGCCGAACAATACTTTGTCGCCGACTTTAACTTCCAGCGCGCGTACTTGGCCGTTGTCCAAAGGTTTACCAGAGCCGACTGCCAGCACGACGCCTTCGCTAGGTTTTTCTGCAGCAGAACCAGGCAGTACAATGCCGCCGGCGGTTTTGGTTTCTTCTTCCACACGTTTAACGATAACGCGGTCATGTAACGGACGAATATTCATTAATGTCTCCTTAATGTACAGTTTTTATAGATAAGCTTAAAAAATAATCATTAGCACTCATCATCTTAGAGTGCTAATAATATCGGGGTTTTGCACTCTGTCAAGCTATTTGGCATTATCTACGCCTCAGTCGACTATCCAACCACTATGAACGACCAACAGTTACTCCGCTATAGCCGCCAAATCATGCTGCCGCAAATCGATATTGCCGGGCAGCAAAAATTACTCAACGCCAAAGTCTTAATTGTCGGTGCCGGTGGCCTAGGCTCGCCGGCCTCCATGTATTTAGCTGCCGCAGGCGTGGGTCAGATCAATATTTATGACGACGACCAGGTTGATTTAACCAATTTGCAACGTCAGATTGCTCACCGCACTCCTGATATAGGGTTGGATAAAGCCATTTCAACCCTTAACACGCTGAAAAAAATTAATCCAGAAGTTAACGTGCTGGCGCATAAAGCCAGATTACAGGGTGAACTACTTGATAATGAAGTAAAAAACGCCGATGTAGTGCTGGATTGCAGTGATAATTTCAGCACTCGTTTTGCAGTGAATTGTGCCTGTGTGGCGAATAAAACCGCGTTGGTTTCCGGGGCGGCCATTCGTTTTGAAGGGCAGATCAGTGTGTTTACGCCAGGCGTTAACGATAGCCCTTGCTATAATTGTTTGTATCAAAGCGATGGCGAGGAACTGCAAAATTGCGCCCGCAACGGCGTGATTGCGCCGATTACCGGCATCGTCGGCAGTATACAGGCGCTGGAGGCCATGAAAATTATCATGGAAATAGGCGAAACTTTGACCGGGCGGCTGTTGTTGTTGGATGGACTGAGCATGGAATGGCAAACCATGCGGTTGCGGAAAAATCTGCACTGTCCGACGTGTGGTGAAAAATAGTGACCGATTTTTTTTAGATTAAAGAAAAGGCAAGCCGTCTAAACGAGCCTGCCTTTTTCTATCCGCGGCTTAACGATTAATCGCTTTAAAGCCAATATCCGTTCGATAATAAACATCCTGCCATGTTATCTGCCGACAAAGTTGATAAGCTTTATCTTGCGCATCAGCAATGCTGTCGCCTAGCGCACAGGCGCATAATACCCGGCCGCCATTGGTGACGATATCTTCGTTTTTTTGCAAGGTACCGGCATGAAAAACTTTGCCGTCTTCCTGTGCTGATGCAGGTAAACCATGAATAACTTGCCCTTTGGCATAATCATCCGGGTAACCGCCGGCGGCCAGCACTACACCCAATGCCGGGCGTTGATCCCATTCGCAAGTGACCTGATCCAGCGTTTTAGCTAAAGCGGCCTGGCATAATGTCACCAGATCACTCTTTAAACGTAACATAATCGGCTGAGTTTCCGGGTCACCGAAACGGCAATTGTATTCCAGCACTTTGATGATGCCTTCTGGACTGATCATCAATCCGGCATAGAGAAAACCGGTGTATTCAGCGCCATCGGCGCACATGCCTTGCAAGGTGGGATTAATTACTTCGTCCATCACCCGTTGATGAATTTTCGGCGTGACGACCGGGGCTGGTGAATAGGCGCCCATGCCGCCGGTATTAGGTCCGGTATCACCGTTGTCGCGGGCTTTGTGATCTTGTGAGGTCGCCATCGCCAAGGCATGTTGGCCGTCGGCGATGACGATAAAACTGGCTTCTTCGCCTGCCAGAAATTCTTCAATCACGACTTTGTGGCCGGCCTCGCCAAAACTATTGCCGGATAACATATCTTCTACGGCTTCAATAGCTTGTTGCTCGGTTTGTGCGACGATAACGCCCTTGCCGGCAGCCAGACCATCTGCTTTCACCACGATGGGTGCGCCTTGCCGGCGAATATAGGCAATAGCTGCCGTGGTGTCGGTAAAGGTTTGGTAGGCAGCAGTAGGGATGCCGTGCCTGGCCATAAAATCCTTGCAATAGGCTTTGGAGCCTTCCAGTTGCGCGGCTTTAGCGGTCGGGCCAAAACAGGCCAATCCTGCCGCAGTAAACTGGTCTACTATGCCTTTCACTAACGGTACTTCCGGCCCTACGATGGTTAATGCAATCTCTTGGCTTTGGGCAAACGCTAACAAACCGGCAATATCATCGGCCTGGATGTCCACATTGTCTATGCCGGACTCTAGAGCTGTGCCGGCATTGCCGGGTGCGACAAACACCGCTGTTGCTTTTGGTGATTGTTTAACCTTCCAGGCCAGTGCGTGTTCACGGCCGCCGCTGCCAACGATAAGAATTTTCATCGGGTATTATAGTCTCAGTGTCATTAAAGGAATCGCGGTGTTCTGTGGCAGTCGCCATACAGAGTACGCCATTGTTGATGTCAAATTATAAGATAAAATGGATGTGCTTCTATAAAAACCCATCTTACCGCTGCTTTAAGACGGTGTGGAAATCGGTATTGGTTATACCGTAACAGAAAAAGCCGGATGCACGATCATCTATCCACCCAACTTAGACGGGTTTGCAAAGATTGCAGGTTTTTGTTATACAGAGTTCATGATAGGTGCTTATTCACTACGCGGCAGATAATCTGCGTAGGGTTTATCAAGATAAGGATGCCGATCAAACGTGAAAGATGTGTTTTTATGTTGTTCTGCACAGCGGTTGCGATTGATGCGTCTCCTTTTCTTGGTACATCCTATGCAGGTTATCTATTTACACTGGGTAGTACTTGCTTGTATTCAATACCAACACAATATCAGGACAAAGTGGCGTTGGAGTAGGGCGTTTACCAAACTGGCACTGATCGACTGACTATGCATTAAATTTTAAGGAACTGCAAATGAAAATCAAAACGCTTTTTGCATTAGCCTTAACCGGTGTTGTAACGGGGTTTTTCACCTTTGGATTCCATCGTTCAACGCAATCTACTCCTTCGCAACAGCCCGCTGTTTCGGCGCCAGTCTTATCCGGTATTGCGTCTTTAGGACAAGCCAAGCTTAAGAGTAACAGCGAAACGCTAGACGCTGAATTGAATACCCAAACCGTGCTGGGCAGGTTTCAAGCTATTTTAGCCGGTTTGCCTATTTCAAATTCTGTGCAGGAAAGCGCGGATAATCCAGTTTCGCTATCTCAGGCAGAACAGCAAACCTTTGCGAAACACAGTTCGTTGTCGCCATTACTGGCGCAAGTCGAGGACTTAGGGCCTGCCGACTTGAATTTGCCGTTGAACATTACCGTGGCTCTACAACCACGTAATCAATCCAGTCTAGATGCTTTTTTGGCGGATGTCTCCAATCCTGATTCAGCCAATTTCCAACATTTTTTAACTCAGGCAGAGTTTAACGAAACCTATGCGCCTACCGAAGAACAGGAGCAAAAAGTGGTGGACTGGCTGACGGCTAATGGTTTTCAGGTTAGCCAACGCTTTCAGAATCGGTTGGTGATTGGCGCAACCGGTAATCACGCGGCAGCGGTGCAGGCTTTCGGTACCAGTATCCACAATGTCAATCACCAAAATCAAACTAAATTTGCTGCGGTGCAGGAACCTGCTTTTCCGGCCGAAATATCTGGATTGATTACTGGAATTGGTGGATTGGACAATCTGGCCGAAATGAAACCCAAAGCCGTGGCTATGGCGGCAAACACCATGTCGCCTAATGCCGCGCTGGGCGCCAACTGTTGTCATTTCGCGCCGCAGGATGTCAAAACATTTTATGCCGACAGCACTCTTTTGTATGACAACTCTCATAAAGTGCTTAACGGCAGCGGGCAAACTGTGATTATTGCCGGGGCTTATGCCTGGAACAACCATGATATAAACGGTTTTAATAAATATTGGAGTCTACCGGCATTTAATGCTGTCAATAGTCAACAGGTGTGTGTCGGTGCTAGTGATAGCGCGGGTTGTCAGTTTAACTATCCCAACTCCATAGAAGTGACGCTGGATGCGGAATATTTACATGCTATCGCTGCCGACGCCGTCGTTAAAAACTATATGGCTGCCACCAGTAGCCTAAGTAGTTTTTCTTTGATGTATAACCAAATCGTGTTGGATAATCCGGGGCACATCGTGACCACCAGTTGGGGGGCATGTGAGGCGGAAATACCACGGGCGCTGCAAATTTTGAACGACGCTATTATTGCCAACGGCAATGCCATCGGGCAAAGCTGGTTTGCCGCCTCTGGCGATAATGGTGCGGATGCCTGCGGCAACGGCAGCACAAGTGTCGATCATCCGGCGAACTCGCCCCATGTCGTATCTGTTGGAGGTACGACGCCAACCTGTAATAGTGGTATGGCGGATGGCGATGCAAGCTGCGGGGGCTATGGCTCGGAGTCAGCCTGGAGCGGCAGTGGCGGTGGCAGCAGTACGGTTTTTACAAAACCCGGTTTTCAATCCGGCTGCGGAATGGCGGCGACCAGCAAAAATCGGTTAGTGCCGGACATCAGTCTGGCGGCTGATCCAAATCATTACGGCTATTATGTCGCCTTCAACGGCTATTGGTATTTGGTTGGCGGTACCAGCGCGGCAGCTCCGCAATGGGCCGGCTATTTTGCGCAATTGAATCAATATAAACCGGGAAACGGTCAAGGACTGGGCTTGCCCGGTGTCCGACTGTATACGCTATGTGCTAGTAATGCCTTTCACGATATTATCAGTGGGAGTAATGGTGTCTATGCCAGCGGCAAGTTGTATGACATGGTGACAGGCATAGGCAGTATTGATGCTGTAAATTTTCTTAGCAATTACTAGGAGGTTGCCATTTTTTTGTGATCCAGAGACTCATGGTATGACCAACTCTTTTTCCCAAGGCATGGTTGATTGCAACATGGAATTATTGCTGTACCGGCATACCCTAAACAATCCGGCATTGCCCGCTGTTTTTACGGCCAATCCCCAAGACAATTTCAATGTATTGTTCGGGTATGAGGCTATCTGCCGTTTGATGGGTAGCAGTCAAGAAATGCCGTCTGGTAAAAGTTTGTCTACGTGTATTCCTGCCTTAAGCTCATCCCTGCTTAAACAGTTATGGCATGAGGTTGCCCTAAATGGTTCGGCAGTCATGGAAATCGAGATAGACCAAAAATCCGCGCAGAGCTTGGCTATGACTATTTCATTCAGTTTGTTTGAATATGATGGTCAAAGACTGATGGCTGGGTGTCTTAGCAAACATGGAATATCGTTTGAACAGTTGGCCGTGGTGAGCAATGTTACCGAGCGTAAGCGTGTCGAGGCGGAAAATAAACGCTTGATCAAAATTTTAAACGAGTCTCCAGATTATATCGGCACTGTGGATATGCTAGGAAATTTGCGTTATCACAATCCGGCAGCCTTGCGGATGATAGGGTTGCCTGCAGATGCTGATCTGTCTACCTTAAAAATTTCTGACATGCATCCGCAATGGGCGACAAAACTGATATTGGAAGAAGTTTTTCCTAGGGTATTGGCGGATGGAATATGTTGGCGTGGCGAAACCGCTCTGCTACATCAAGACGGGCGCGAGATTCCTGTTTCTCAGCTCATCATGTTGCATCGGGATGAAGAAGGTCAGCCAGAGTTTATGTCGACCATCATGCAGGATATTACCGAACGCAAACAAATGGAAGCAACGGTAAGGCAACGCGATGAGGCGTTTAGAACGCTGGTGGAAAATCTGCCGACTTTGGTAGTACGCTATGATCGCAACTTTCACCGTATTTACGCTAATCCGATGTTTTTTCAAACAATCGGCAGCTCCGCGTCGGAAATATTAGGTAAACACGTTGCGGCATCTTGGCGGGCGACTAATCTCTCAGTTGAAGCCTATATAGGCATACTGTCGGAAGTGATGGATAGCGGTAAAAAAACTGAAATTTCTTTGGAGTGGCGTGACAATGACGGTGGTCTCATTGCAGTTGCTATAAAAATAGTGCCTGAATATGCCGCTGATGGTCAGGTAACCAGTGTGTTGGCATTGGGATTTGATATCAGCGAGCGCCGTTATCATCAGATTGTTGAAGCCAACCGCCTGTGTGTTTTCGAGAAAATGGCGCAAGGTCGTGATATAAAAAGTATTTTGGAGCAGGTTGCTTTATTTGTTGAGTCGTCGAAACCGAAATTACATTGCGGCATTTTATTGTTGAATGAAGAGCGTCAGCTACTACAGGTTGTCGCCGCTCCTACTTTGCCGGATTCTTTTCGGGCAAAATTTAAGCCGTTGGTATTGGCCGAGGAAAGTGATTATTGCTGCGGATGGGTTGCTTCAGCGTTGCGAGGCGAAAGAGTGATTCTGGACAATCTTCGTCAACATTCATGCTGGTCACTATGTCAGTCGTTTGTCGGTGAAATCAACGCGGCTGCCTGCTGGTCGGAGCCGATTTTTTCATCTGCCAATCAATTGCTGGGCATAGTGTCTGTTTATCTCAATCAAGCCGGTAAGCCGGACGAAGCTGACTTAGCGCTGTTGCGTCAAGCCTGTCATTTAAGTTCTATCGCCATTGAACGCAAACGTATCGAACAGAAAATGTACCATCAGGCCAGTTACGATTTGTTGACCGGTTTGCCCAATCGACATCAATTTATCTCTCGTCTGTATGAAGAAGCCGGCATATGCCGGGATGCATCAAATTTGGCCTTACTGCTGATTGATCTTGATCATTTTAAAGAAGTTAACGATAGCTTGGGCCATTGGTTTGGCGACTTATTACTGGTGCAAGTTGCTGAACGTATCCGCAGTAGTGTGCGGGAAGCGGATATCGTTGCGCGCTTGGCGGGAGACGAATTTGTGGTAATCATCCCGCGTTGCGTCGACAGCTCTATCGCCGGATTAATTGCGCAGCACATTGTCAATGCCTTGAGTAAGCGGTTTCAGCTGGAAAATTGTAGTGCGCATATTTCGGCGAGTGTTGGGGTTGCTCTTTACCCACAGGATACCGATGATATTGATCAATTGCTGGGATGTGCCGATCAATCCATGTATGCAGTCAAAAAGGCCGGTCGTAACGGGGTTAGTTTTTTTACCCGTTCTATGCAAGACCAGGCGCAAGAACGCCTGCAACTCAGTAACGATCTACGTGTGGCGCTGCAAAACGGACAGCTTCAAGTCCATTTTCAACCGATTATCAGTATTACCAGCGGACGGGTCGAAAAAGCCGAGGCCCTGATACGTTGGCAGCATCCTCATCGCGGCATGGTAAAGCCGGATATCTTTATTCCGATAGCCGAGGAAACCGGCGAAATACATGAAATTGGCGATTGGGTGTTCCGTCAAGCAAGTGCAGTTGCTTTGCAATGGCAAATATTGCGAGAAAAGACCGTATATTCCGCTAAAACTTGTCAAATCAGCGTCAATATGTCACCAATACAGTTTGTTCGCGGCAATCCTGAGAGCAGCTGTATCGAGCATTTGCACGCTATTGGCTTGAATACCGAGGTGATGGTCATTGAAATTACCGAAGGTCTGTTGCTGAGCGATCAAGAGAATGTCATCAAGAAACTCAGATGTTTTCAGGATGCGGGTGTGCAGTTAGCGCTGGACGATTTCGGTACCGGCTATTCGGCTATGGCATACTTAAAAAAATTTAACATTGATTATTTAAAAATCGATCAATCTTTCATTCGTGACTTAGAATTCAATTCCGGTGACCGGGCGATAGCCGAGGCCATCACCGTGATGGCGCACCGGTTAGGATTGAAGGTGATTGCGGAAGGTGTGGAAACCGAAGGTCAGCGGAAAATTTTGGTGAATATCGGCTGTGATTATCTGCAGGGCTATCTATATGCCAAACCGATGCCGGCCGAGGTTTTTTTGGCGTTTGTCAGCCAGGATATATATCAGCAGCATTACGCGCAAGACAATTTACTTTAAAAAAATGCCGAATCAGGCGTCGGTGACATAGTGGGGGGTAAGAATTTATGGTTTTTGTTCCCTCTCCCTGAGGGGGAGGGAACAAAAACCGAAAGCGGGTTAAATATCTGGCTGATCAGAAAACTCGATAAGTAAATTACTATTTATGATATATGTCGTAGCCTTTGATATTTCAGATATTATACTTGGCTATTATTTATCCATAAATCATGTTTATTACACAAACTAAGCGCGAAGAGGGTGCCGCTGTAATTTTTCAGGGTAAAAGTTGAAATAGCAGCAGCATCTTTAGTAGGATCGAACAAGTGCTCGTTGATGAATTTATAATCCTTATCCAGCAAAACGTGCTTAACAATGTAATGTTCATAAGCTTTCATTTCATGAGCTGTCAGAATTTTTACAGTAATTTCATCGCCAGTCTTGCTAACTTCGATGTTCGGTAAATGCGTTGCAACTTTGCCGCTCCATCGGCCAGGCGCCTCTTTTGTGTAATAAATATCAGCACCCGGCGTTACCGGCGGTTCGCCGGCAGCCAGACTTATGGCAGGCGCCAGTAAGCCAACACCCGTACCAACCGCGCTTAAACGGATAAAATCTCGACGTTCCATGATGTTTCCTTAAGTATAATAATGCTATTGTCAAGAAGTATGCTTAAAATTTCTTCGTTTTTTTATTCCGCTCTGTTTACGGCAAATGGAGAATCTGGATAAAAAATCGAAATTATTTCAAGCACTTCGCTTGTTAGTTAAATTGATAAAATTCACTATTGCAAGAAGAATAGTAATCTATAAATTAAACTTGGTAAAATACATTCTTATTAGGGTTATAGCGTCGGTTTTTGGTACGCGACCCGGCGGCAAAATTGGCCGAAAATTATCCAATCATCCACAACTAGGCAAATGCCCAACTAATGACTATTCACTACAAAGCACACCCTTGGCACGGTATCCATCCAGGTGACGATGCACCCTCTATTGTGACGGCCTTTATCGAAATTGTGCCTTCCGATACGGTGAAATACGAAATTGATAAAGACAGCGGCTATTTGAAAATTGATAGACCACAGAAATTTTCCAATATGATACCCACGCTCTACGGTTTTATTCCTCGCAGTTATTGTGCTGAAAAAACCGCAGAATATGCCTCGCTAAAATCCGGCAAGCAAGTACACAAGGGCGATGGCGATCCGCTGGATATCTGCGTGTTAAGCGAACGTAGCGTAACCCACGGTGACATTCTGCTGCAAGCCATTCCCATCGGCGGTTTTCGCTTGCTGGATGGCGGTGAAGCGGATGATAAAATCATCGCCGTGATGAAAGGTGATGAGTTTTATCGACAGTGGCGCGACGTTTCCGACTGCCCGGAATCGTACATCAATCGTCTGAAACATTATTTTTTAACCTATAAACACCTTCCGCACGAAACCAATGTCTGCGAAATTACCGATGTCTATGGTCGTGAAGAAGCACATGAGGTTATTTTGCGGGCTATGGCCGATTATCAATATCATTTTGGTTGTCAGGATGTGGCTTAATCTTGACGGTTAAGCTCTTCGATACATTGTTGCGCAGTGCGCAACCTCTGGCAAGCCAGACAAACCGTTAATCTGGATGGCGTGGAAAAAATTGAATTTAAGGCAGCATAAATACTTCTCTTGAAAAAATATGATTAATTACATGAAAGAATTTTACAGATAACAGACAACTTAAGAACAGACCGGAGTATATATGCGTTACTGGCTTATGAAGTCCGAACCCGATGCCTTTGGCATTGATGATTTGCAGAATAGATCGCAACAGACCGAGCATTGGGATGGGGTGCGCAATTATCAGGCCCGTAATATGATGCGCGATGCCATGAAAATCGGTGATCAGGTATTTTTTTATCATTCCAATTGCGCCGAACCCGGCATAGTTGGTATTGCCCGGATTGCTAGGGAAGGTTACCCGGACTTTACGGCTTTTGATCCCGATGATAAACACTTCGATCCGAAAAGCAACCCCGATAAACCCACCTGGATTATGGTGGATGTGCAATTTGTCAGAAGGCTATCGCGCACTATTAGCCTCAAGGAATTGAAGCTGAAAACGGAATTGACTGAGCTGGCATTATTGCGTCGTGGCAACCGCTTGTCAATTATGCCGGTCAGCGAGCAGCAGTGGCAATTTATTTTGGGGTTGGAGTAAGTGGCATTTATCTAATGGAATCATTCCACAATATTAATATCACTTCTCTATTAGACACTCTTATCAGTCTGTCAACTGCATTTGTTTTGGGCGGTTTGATTGGTTTGGAGCGCCAATATCGGCAACGGACTGCTGGATTGCGCACCAATGTGCTGGTTGCGGTTGGGGCAGCGGTGTTTGTGGATATGGCAAATCGCTTAGATAGTCATGCCGGCGCGGTGCATGTGGCGGCTTATGTGGTTTCCGGCATTGGTTTTTTAGGTGCAGGCGTGATTATGAAGGGGGATGGCAATATTCGTGGATTAAATACCGCCGCGACGCTTTGGGGGGCTGCGGCTGTCGGCGCCTGCGCCGGTGCGGATTTAATTCTGGAGGCGGCGCTGGCGGCGGTATTTGTGTTGCTCGGCAACACTTTGTTGCGGCCGGTGGTTAATGCGATTAACCGTCAGCCGATTGATGATCAGACCAGCGAAGTCACCTATGCGGTTTGTGTGATTTGCGACCGGCAAAATCAAAAAGCCACCAGAGATCAATTGGAGTTGTTGCTTGAAGAGGCCAATTATCCTATAAGCGATTTCGATGTCCGGCCGTTTGTGCAAAACGAAGTGCAAATTTTTGCCACCCTGCTGTCCACCTCGGTAAGCTCTGATGAATTGGATGGTGTAGTCGATAAATTGATGACGTTAACGCCGGCTAGCCAGGCTTATTGGAGTCCTAGTACGACCGAATGACAGTCTGATGGTTTTATTACGGTGGTTTTTAAGTTTAAAACAAAGCTATAGATGTGCTCCACGCTATCCAGCACATCCATAACCATTAGTTCTTTAGCTGTTTATAATCAATTAGCGCTGTAATGAGACTCAATATAGCGTTCTACCAGTGCGTGAAACTCTCCTGCGATGTTGTCACCCTTTAGCGTGACTGTCTTGATGCCATCTTCAAAAACCGGGGCGACCGGCGATTCACCCGTGCCGGGCAGGCTAATGCCGATATTGGCGTTTTTGCTTTCGCCGGGACCATTGACTACGCAGCCCATCACGGCCACTTCCATCTTTTCCACGCCTTTATATTTGTCTTTCCAGACCGGCATTTGGTCGCGTAAATAGGCTTGGATTTCCTGAGCCAGCCTTTGGAAGTAATCGCTGGTAGTGCGTCCGCAGCCGGGGCAGGCGATCACCATAGGGGTAAATGAGCGAAATCCCATGGTTTGCAGGATTTCCTGTGCGACGATGACTTCCTTGGTGCGAGCCGCGCCGGGTTCCGGGGTCAGGGAAATACGGATGGTATCGCCTATGCCTTGCTGCATTAACACGCCTAAGGCGGCAGAAGACGCAACGATGCCTTTGGAACCCATGCCGGCTTCAGTTAAACCTAAATGCAGCGCATAGTCGCAACGGTTGGATAAATCTTCGTAAATGCTGATTAATTCTTGAACATTACTGATTTTGCAGGAAAGAATTATTTTGTCTTTGCCCAGCCCGAGTTCTTGGGCCTTAGCAGCACTTTCCAGCGCGGAAAGCACAATTGCTTCACGGGTGATGGCCGGTAGAGGTTTAGGATTGTCCAATTGCCGGTTTTCATCCAATAAACGGGTTAATACGGCTTGATCAAGGCTGCCGCCGTTAACACCAATGCGGACAGGTTTTTGGTATTGGCAGGCAAATTCAATCATTTGTTGAAATTGTGGGTCGCGGGCCTTGCCTTTGCCGACATTGCCGGGATTGATGCGATATTTGGCTAGGGCTTGGGCGCAATCAGGATATTTTTCCAGCAGTTTGTGGCCGTTAAAATGGAAGTCGCCAATGATCGGTACTGAATAGCCTTGTTGAGCTAGACGGTTGACAATTTCCGGCACGGCTTTTGCTGCTTCTTCGGTGTTAACGGTGACTCTGACCAGTTCGGAACCGGCTGTCGATAATTCTATGATTTGCTGAACGCTCCCTGCTATATCGGCTGTGTCGGTGTTGGTCATTGATTGCACGACAATCGGTGCATCGCCGCCGACTTTGATGTTGCCGACCAATACTTGTTGAGTGAGTTTTCTCGGGCTAATAGACATGAAATTTATACTGGAAGATTCGAAGTTGATCTAAAACGACAAGTAAACTTTGCAGGGGCGCGGGTTGCGGAAAACTGAAAACAGCAGGATGAATGCAGTGAGAGGGCAAGTCATCACATCGGCCTTTCAGCAGCAGGCATACCTAAAATCCGCAAAGACTGCCGTGCGAAGTATAACGTTTGCAATGCAATTATACCGCTAATATTAGGCGACAAAACAGCAAATTATGGCGAAAAGTAGATTTTAGTTCGGCAGCTGCTGTTTTTGGCTGAATTACAATCATTAATTATGGTCAGGCCGGGCTTGGTTTGGTGGGTAAACTGGATCGAGAGCGATATCGGTTAGTGTTCATATATTAGAATTGTTTGATATACAATTATTTGTTTGCTTTGTAACAACAAGAAATGACGTTGAGAAAGCTGAAAAGTTGTGATGTAATGGCCAAGTTTTATGTCTTGAACTGTCCTTTGGGGGTATGCGGTGCTCATAGGGCTTTTTCGTGCAATTTGTCTGGAGAGCAGGCGTAGCAATTATGCAATTTACTATAACAAAAGGTTTGGACTTGCCTATATCGGGTGGGCCTGAACAAAAAATAACCGATGGGAATCACATTAAATCTGTTGCACTATTGGGCAACGATTATGTGGGTCTGAAACCAAAAATGGCAGTCGCTGAAGGCGATAAAGTCAAACTAGGACAACTACTTTTTTCCGACAAAAAAAATCCCGGCGTCAATTTTACTTCACCTGGAGCCGGGGTGATCAAGGCAATTCATCGTGGCGACAAGCGGGTGTTGTTGTCAGTGGTGATTGAACTGGAAGGCGATGAACAGGAATCCTTTGCAAAATACAGTGAAGAGGATCTAGCCGGTTTGTCACAAGAACAGGTCAAAGAGAATTTGCTGAACTCAGGTTTATGGACGGCGTTTCAAACTCGCCCTTACGGCAAGATTCCTGCAGGTGATGCAACCCCCAGTTCTATCTTTGTCACAGCAATCGATACGCGGCCGTTAGCTGCTGATCCCGCTGTGATTATCAAGGAGCGGGCGGCTGATTTTGCCAATGGCCTTACGGTTATTTCCAAATTAAGCGGTGGTAAAACTTACTTGTGCAAAGCCGGCGGTGCTGATATCGCAGGTGTTCAGGGTGTAGTCACGGCTGAGTTTTCCGGGCCGCATCCAGCTGGTTTGCCGGGCACTCACATCCATTTGCTGGATCCGGTGCATATCAGCAAATTTGTTTGGCATATTGATTATCAAGCCGTCATTGCTATTGGTGCATTATTCACCACCGGGCAATTGAACGTTGAACGGATTGTTTCTTTGGCGGGTCCTGTTGTCAATAATCCTAGATTAGTGCGGACTCGTGTAGGCGCCAACATCGAAGATTTGGCCGCAGGAGAGTTACAAGACATTGAGAATAGACTGATTTCCGGTTCTGTACTCTACGGACATCAAGCTACCGGTGCTGTGGCGTTTCTAAGTGCCTACAGCTTGCAAGTCTCGGCACTGAAAGAAGGCCGTGACCGCGAATTTTTCGGTTGGATCGTACCGGGTAAAGATAAATATTCTGCCCTGAATGTTTATGTATCCAGCAAAGATCGCAAAGATGGTCGTCTGTTTCCATTGACTACCGATAAGAACGGCAGTAACAGAGCTATCGTGCCGGTTGGCGTCTATGAAGCCGTCATGCCGTTGGATATTCTGGCAACGCCGCTGTTAAAAGCCATCGTAGTTGGCGATACCGATACCGCGCAAGCTTTGGGATGTCTGGAACTGAATGAGGAAGATGTTTCCCTGTTCACATTTGTCGATCCTGGTAAGCACGATTTCGCGCCTGTACTCAGAGCAAATTTAAATAAAATTGAGAAGGAAGGATAAATGTCGGCTAGAGATATTTTAGATAGCATAGAGCCGCATTTTACAAAGGGCGGCAAATTTGAGAAGTATTACGGTCTCTATGAGATGGTGGATACATTCATTTATACGCCATCCGATGTAACGCGCGGAACAACCCATGTTCGCGACGGTAACGACCTGAAGCGCACCATGACTTTTGTGGTGATTGCAACGGCGTTCTGTGTGTTCATGGCCTGGTATAACACCGGTTATCAAGCCAATTTGGCCATGCAGACCATGGGAGTGGCGGCCATTGACGGCTGGCGCGGTATTCCGATGATGTTGTTCGGATATAATCCGTACAACCCGCTTTCCTGTCTGGTACATGGAATGCTGTATTTTTTCCCAGTTTATATTACTACCTTAGCAGTGGGTGGTGTTTGGGAAGTCCTGTTTGCCACTGTGCGTAAACACGAAGTCAATGAAGGCTTTCTAGTCTCTTCCATGCTGTATACCTTGATACTGCCTGCGGAAATTCCGTTATGGCAAGTAGCGCTGGGTATTTCGTTTGGTATCGTGTTGGGTAAAGAAGTTTTCGGTGGTACTGGTAAAAACTTCTTGAATCCAGCTCTGACTGGGCGAGCCTTTCTATTCTTTGCCTATCCTGCGTCAATTTCCGGTGATGCTGCCTGGGTAGCTGTTGATGGTTATAGCGGCGCGACCGCTTTGTCATTGGCTTCTGCCGGTGGTTTGGAAGCCATCCAGAACAGCTTCGGCTGGTTTCAGGCTTTCTTTGGTTTTATCCCAGGTTCCATGGGCGAAACTTCTACGCTGGCCTGTTTGTTGGGTGCTGCCTTCCTGTTATATACCCGCGTGGCATCGTACCGGATTATGGGTGGTGTATTGCTGGGGATGATAAGCGCTGCAACTTTGTTGAATATTATCGGCAGCACGACCAATCCAATGTTCGCAATCCCCTGGTATTGGCATTTGGTGTTGGGCGGTTTTGCATTCGGTACTGTCTTCATGGCGACCGACCCGGTTTCGGCTGCTGTCACCGATGTAGGCCGTTGGATATACGGCGCTCTGATCGGGGTCATGATAATCATCATTCGGGTTATCAATCCGGCTTTCCCGGAAGGTGTGATGCTTGCAATTCTTTTCTCAAACATGTTTGCACCATTGATTGATTACTTTGTTGTTCAAGCAAATATTAGAAGAAGGATTAAACGTCATGCTTAACGCCGAGAAAAAAACCTGCAAATATAATGAGCAGCTCTGTAAATATTACGAGCAATTCAAAGTCTATCGCGACAGGATTCTGGCCTTAAGCAATGATAGTCTGGAAAAGACCATCAATGTTGCTTTGGCGCTGTGTCTGGTTTGTGCCGTGTTGGTATCTATCGCTTTTGTGGCTTTAAGACCTTTGCAAGTCCATAATAAAGCCTTGGACATGAAGAAAAATATTCTTGATGTGGCAGGCTTGTTGGAAAACGACACCAATATCGATCAGGCTTTCAGAGATAGAATCGAGAGCAAGATTGTTGACCTAAAAACCGGCGATTATATCGATACCATTAATGCCGATGAATACGATCAACGCAAAGCGGCTAAAGATCCTACGCAGAATGAAGTGATTCCCGTGGAGAAGGATATTGCCAGTATTCGTGTTAAAGCCAAATACACCAAAATTTATCTGGTTAAAGATGGCGATCAGTTGCAATCCATTATTTTGCCGATCAACGGTTATGGTTTGTGGTCAACCATGTACGGTTTTATAGCGCTGGAACCCGATGCGCAAACCGTACAAAGCATCAACCTTTACGATCAGGCGGAAACGCCGGGTTTAGGGGGTGAGGTGGTCAATCCAAACTGGCGGGCGTTGTGGAAAGGCAAAAAAGTCTATACTGACAAAGGCGATGTGGCTTTGACACTGGTGAAAGGTGGCATTGATGAAAGCCGCCCTGATGCAGTTTACAAAGTTGATGGCTTGGCCGGTGCGACATTAACCAGTCGTGGCGTCAGTAATCTGATCCAGTACTGGATGGGGCCTGAAGGTTTCGCTGCCTATCTAAATAAATTAAGATCAAACGGTTAGGGGAAAAGCATGGATAAAGAGACTAAAAAAATATTATTCGAACCCTTGGTCGATAATAACCCGATCACCCTACAGGTGCTTGGGGTTTGTTCGGCGTTAGCGGTAACTTCGCAAATGTCTACATCGCTGATTATGGCGTTGGCGCTTACTTCGGTAACTGCCTGCTCCAGTGCGGCGATTAGTGCGGTTCGCCAACATACGCCCAGCAGTATTCGGATTATCGTGCAGATGATTATCATTGCGTCTTTGGTGATCGTGGTCGACCAGTTATTGAAAGCCTTTGCCTTTGATGTCAGTAAAAAACTGTCGGTTTTCGTTGGTTTGATTATTACCAACTGTATCGTGATGGGTCGTGCTGAAGCTTACGCCATGAAAAACCCGCCGCTAAAAAGCTTTATTGATGGGATAGGAAACGGCTTAGGCTACAGTTTGATCCTGATTTTAGTAGCGACATTCAGAGAAACTTTGGGTTCAGGCAAATTGTTAGGCTTTGACGTATTGCCGTTGGTAAAAGACGGTGGTTGGTATGTGCCGAACGGTTTGATGTTGCTGCCTCCCAGCGCGTTTTTTATTATTGGCTTGATTATCTGGGCTTTTCGTACTTGGAAACCAAAACAGGTTGAACATAACGAGTTCAAAATCTTGTCGATTGCACATGGTGAAGGAGGGCATCACTAATGGAAGCCTATATCAGTCTATTTATTAAAGCGGTTTTCATAGAAAACCTGGCATTGTCATTTTTCTTGGGAATGTGTACATTCCTGGCGGTTTCCAAGAAAATTTCTACGGCAATGGGTTTGGGGATTGCGGTAATGGTAGTACAGACATTAACTGTACCGGCCAATAACTTCATCTATCAGACTTTATTGAAAGAAGATGCCTTGTCCTGGATTGGCGTTACTGGTGTGGATTTAAGCTTCTTGAGCTTGCTAAGCTGTATCGGTATGATCGCGGCGATTGTGCAGATTCTGGAGATGATCCTGGATAAGTTTTTTCCAGCACTGTATCAAGCGTTGGGGATCTTCCTGCCGCTGATTACCGTGAATTGCGCGATTCTGGCCGGTAGTTTGTTCATGATAGAACGTGACTACAACTTCAGCGAAAGCGTGGTCTATGGTATAGGCAGCGGTTTCGGTTGGGCTTTGGCGATTACCGTCATGGCCGGCGTGCGCGAGAAATTAAAATACAGTGATATTCCGGCGGCGCTACAAGGCTTGGGCATCACTTTTATTACAGCCGGTTTGATGTCTCTGGGCTTCATGGCTTTCTCTGGAATTCAATTATAAGGGTATCGTAATGCTGGAAATTGCATTAGGTGTTATTTTCTTCACGGTTATCGTGATTGCATTGGTGTTCCTGATTATTGGTGCCAAGAGCAAATTGGTGGCCTCTGGAGACGCGGAAATTCTGATCAATCATGAAAAGAAAATCCATGTGCCGGTTGGCTCAAAATTATTAACCGCATTGGCTGACAATAATCTGTTCGTCTCATCCGCTTGCGGCGGCGGCGGTACTTGCGGACAATGCAAAGTAAAAGTGCATAGCGGCGGCGGCGATATTCTGCCGACCGAGTTATCGCATATCAGTAAGCGGGAAGCGGCACATGGCGAGCGGTTGGCTTGTCAGGTTTCTATTAAGCAAAATATGGACATCGAAGTTGAAGATAGCGTCTTCGGTGTTAAAAAATGGGAATGCACCGTTAAATCCAATGATAACGTGGCAACTTTCATTAAAGAGTTAGTGCTGCAATTGCCTGAAGGTGAAGCGATTAATTATCGCGCCGGCGGTTATATTCAAATCGAATGTCCCGCCCACGTTTCTAAATATGCAGATATGGATATTGCTGAAGAATACCGTCCGGATTGGGATAAATTCAATCTGTGGCGTTATGTTTCAACAGTTTCTGAGCCTGCTTTGCGTGCTTATTCTATGGCTTCCTATCCTGAAGAAAAGGAAATCATGTTGAACGTGCGGATCGCTTCGCCGGCGCCTAATGCGCCTGAAGGTACACCACCTGGTATCATGTCCTCGTTTATTTTTAACCTGAAACCAGGCGATAAAGTATTCGTTTCCGGCCCATACGGCGAATTCTTTGCTAAAGAAACCGATAACGAAATGGTGTTTATCGGTGGTGGTGCCGGTATGGCGCCAATGCGTTCACATATCTTTGATCAATTGCGCAGGCTGAAATCCAAGCGTAAAATGACCTTCTGGTATGGTGCGCGCAGCAAACGCGAAATGTTCTATGTAGAAGATTTTGATATGCTGGCTAAAGAAAATGATAATTTCGAATGGCATGTGGCGCTATCTGATCCGCTGCCGGAAGATAATTGGCAAGGTTATACCGGCTTTATTCATAATGTACTGTTTGAAGAGTTTATTAAAAACCATCCTTCACCGGAAGATTGTGAATATTACATGTGCGGGCCACCAATCATGAACTCTTCAGTGATTAACATGTTAATCGCCAATGGCGTTGATCCAGAAAATATCTTCCTGGATGATTTCGGCGGTTAATTAAAGGGTTACGCTGGACACGGAACGAGGAGTAGTCATTTGGGCTACTCCTCGTTTTTTGTTTTAAGCGTTAGGCGTATCTGTCAAAATTTGGCAGATGTTATCAAGTTTTTAAGGGGATAGAGATGGGTTACTTTATAGCTACTTTTGTATTTATGGTAATAGTTTTGGCTGTTATGGCGATAGGTGTGATGTTTGGCAGACACGCCATTAAAGGCTCATGCGGCGGCACCGGCAATTGCATTTGCACTGAAAAATGCGATAAACGGAAGAAGTTGGAAGCAGAGCAAGCTGCGGCAGGTGATGGCGAGTTGAAGGTTTAGGTTGGCTGAGTAATTGTAATTTAGGTGCAGGAGAAGTTCTTGCAAAATAAGCGTATGATAAGATAACGTTATCGCGAAGTCATTTTAAAGTCGGTTCCCGGACCGACAACCGGGATACTTTCTTTTGCGTCGCCTCGGCAATTGCTCCCGGCATTGCCGAGGCGACGCAAAAGAAAGTATCCAAAGAAAAGGCGACCCGGATCGCTTTATCCTGTGCTTCTCGCTAAACTAACGAATCAAACTCAATAACACCCCTGCCGCAACCGCAGAACCAATCACCCCGGCTACATTCGGTCCCATTGCGTGCATCAATAAAAAGTTATGCGGGTTACTTTCCAATCCCAATTTGTTGGCCACTCTGGCCGCCATTGGCACGGCAGAAACGCCGGCAGCGCCGATTAAAGGATTGATTGGGGTACTGCTGAAGCGATTCATAATTTTTGCCATAATTACGCCACTAGCAGTGCCTATCGCAAAAGCAATAGCGCCTAAACCCAAAATACCTAAGGTTTCCATTTTCAAAAAGGCTTCGGCACTGAGTTTGGAGCCGACAGACAGACCTAAAAAAATGGTGACAATATTGATTAACTCGTTTTGTGCTGTTTTGCTAAGTCTATCCACCACGCCGGTGGCATTCATAAGATTTCCCAGTGTAAACATGCCGATCAAAGGCGCAGCGGAAGGCAGTAGTAAAGCTGTCAGGACTATCAGCATCAATGGAAAAATGATTTTTTCGTTTTTGCTGACTGCACGTAATTGCTGCATTTCAATACTGCGTTCCTGTTCAGTGGTTAGTGCACGCATAATGGGTGGCTGAATTAACGGCACTAAAGCCATATACGAATAGGCGGCGACAGCGATAGCCCCGAGCAATTCCGGTGCTAGTTTAGATGCAACATAAATAGCGGTTGGGCCATCGGCACCGCCGATAATGGCAATCGCAGCGGCTTGTTTTAAACTGAACTCCATGCCGGGTACCATGTTCAAGGCCAACGCCCCGAACAGGGTGGCAAAAATGCCGAATTGTGCGGCTGCTCCCAGTAACAGGGTTTTAGGATTAGCCAGCATGGGGCCAAAGTCGGTCATTGCACCCACCCCCATAAAGATAAGCAGGGGGAAAACGCCGGCTTTAATACCGCTATATAGATAGTAAAGGATGCCACCTTCATCTATCATGCCGGCAATCGGTATGTTGCTGAGAATGGCTCCGAAGCCTATAGGTAAAAGCAGTAAAGGCTCAAAGCCTTTTTTGATAGCAAGGTACAGCAACAAAAACCCTACCGCCATCATAATGGCTTGCGGCCCGGTAAAATTGAAAATGCCAGTACTTTCCCATAAGAGTTTTAGATTTTCCATGGAGTATCTTTAATTATTTCAGGTTTATAGCGTTACCAAGATATCGCCGACTGATACCGAGTCGCCTTGTCTGACATTGACTGCACTGACTATGCCCGCTACTTTGGCACGAATTTCAGTTTCCATTTTCATCGCTTCCATAACCAGTACCACATCGCCTTCGGCAATGTGTGAGCCAACATTGATGTTCACTTTAAGAATCACCCCGGCAAGCGGTGAGATCACTACACCGCTACCGCTGACGATAGGGGGGGTAACCACTAAATCAGGGCCGGTTGGGGCAACAGGAGCAGGTTGGATCGCAAAATTGGCACCGGCAGGGCCGACCACAACTTGATAATTTCTGCCATCGACATTGACAGTATAGTTTTCGGTAGCTGTTGGAGTATCGTTAGTAATAGGTGCAATCGAAGCCGTTTTAGGTGCAGGCACGTCAGCTTTAGGTACAGGTTCAAAAGCCGCCGGGTTACCACGGTTTTGGATAAACTTCCAGCCGATCTGAGCAAACATGCCATCTATTAATGCGTCTTCTTCTACAAACTCAGAAAGCTTAACGCCTTCGGCAGCAGCTTTGCGCTTGACTTCAGCGACGATTTTATCAAGCTCTGGAGCCAATAAATCCGCAGGGCGACAGGTAATGGGTTGGTTGCCGTCGAGTACGCGTAGTTGTAACTCCTGGTTAACAGGCGCCGGTGTGGCGCCATATTCGCCTTTTAAGACACCGGCGGTTTCTTTGCTGATTGTTTTGTAACGCTCACCGGACAAGACGTTCAGTACCGCTTGGGTGCCGACGATTTGCGAGGTTGGTGTCACCAAAGGAATATAACCAAGATCTTTTCGAACCAAAGGAATCTCGCGCAAAACTTCGTCAAATTTGTCTGCTGCGCCTTGCTCTCTTAATTGACTTTCCATGTTGGTCAACATGCCGCCGGGAACTTGCGAGACTAAAATTCTGCCGTCTACACCTTTTAAACTGCCTTCAAATTGCGCGTATTTTTTGCGGACCTCTCTAAAATAAGCGGCAATTTTTTCCAGTTTTAATAAATCAAGGCCGGTATCGTATGGTTGGTCTTGAAAGCTGGCGACTATAGTTTCGGTTGGATTATGGCCATAGGTCATGCTCATGGAAGAAATTGCAGTATCGGCGTTATCCAGACCGGCTTCCACTGCTTTGATATAAGTGCCGACGCTTAGGCCGGTAGTCGCATGGCATTGCATATGGATAGGGATTGCCACGGCTTTTTTCAGTTTGCTGACTAACTCAAAAGCATCATAGGGGGTGAGCAGACCGGCCATATCTTTGATACAGATGGAATGTGCTCCCATGTCTTCAATAATACGTCCTAATTCTACCCATTTGGCAATGGTGTGGACTGGGCTGGTCGTATAGGAAATGGTGCCTTGTGCATGGGCATCGGTATTGAGTACAGCTTTGATAGCCCGTTCGATATTGCGCATGTCGTTCATGGCGTCGAATATGCGGAATACATCAATACCGTTGACAACGCAACGTTCAACAAATTTATCGACTACATCGTCTGCATAGTGGCGATAACCTAAGATATTTTGACCACGAAACAACATTTGTTGCGGAGTGTTGGGCATGGCTTTTTTTAATAAGCGCAGCCGCTCCCAAGGGTCTTCCCCTAGATAACGAACACAAGCGTCGAATGTGGCTCCCCCCCAGGATTCAATGGACCAATAGCCAATCTGATCAAGCTGCGCGCAAATCGGCAGCATATCCTCAATTCGTAAACGGGTTGCCAAAATAGATTGGTGTGCGTCGCGTAATACGACTTCTGTAATTCCTAAAGGTTTTTTTACCTTTGCCACTCTTATTTCTCCTAATGACGCTTTTGGGTCGGAATATTTACCTTGTGGGTAGTTTTACCACTGCAATAAGCAGGTCAGTTAATTTCTATGGTGTTTTTTACGATACTGGTGAACGGCTGCGCTAATAGCCGCTATGACACCAGGATCGTCAATATGTTGGCCGATAGCAGGATGGATGCTAGGTAATTCCGGGAAAAAACGTTGCACTAAAGATGACATGGCGCTGATAGCAAATACCAGCATGGCTAAAAAGCCAAAGACTATGCCCATGCCGATCAGCATTAGCTCCATTCCTGAAGACAGCAGTTCATTCATTATGTGTACCATCCAATAAAAAAATTACACTGCATTATCACCAAAACCTTAGGATTTAACAATCTTGTAAATTTTGGGCAAATTGTAACACGCTAAAAAAGATCAATCCTAAGTCACAATAGCTGTAGCGTCTGCCTCAGGCATAATTCATTATTCAGGCGATGGCAAGCAAGATATTGCTAATTTACAATAAGTAAAAACTCAAAAAATCAATAGTTCAGTCGGCTTGTAAAAAGTTAAGTATTTCCACGATATGATTTTTAACCGTGACTTTTCGCCATTCTTTAATTAAAACACCCTTTTCGTCAATGAGAAAGGTGCTGCGCTCAATGCCGTGTACCTGTTTACCATACATATTTTTCAATTTGATAACATCAAACAATTGGCAGAGTGTTTCATCGGGGTCGGACAGCAACTCGAAAGGAAAACTTTGTTTGGTTTTAAAGTTTTCGTGTGATTTGAGGCTGTCACGGGAAACGCCAAAAATTACCGTATTCAGTTGGCAAAATTGCTCAAAATGATCTCTAAAAGCAATGCCTTCCTGTGTGCAACCGGGGGTGTTATCTTTGGGATAAAAATATAAAATAACCTTTTTGCCTTGGTAGTCGGCAAGATGGATTTGTTTATCGCCGGTGGCTGCTGCGTTAAATTGATGAACAGCTTGGCCTATCATAGGAACAGTCATAATGTTAGCGTTTGATGGGTTCGAGTATGGCGTCGATATTCAGTGTATCGCAAAAATCCAGAAATTCCTCACGTAGTGTTAAAATACGTACGTCATCAGGTGCTAACAGTATGAATTTACTGGAAAATACTATATTGTTAAAAAAGGCCGCCTGATGGCGGCTGGCAGTGATTTCTTCAATGACGATTCCGCGTTCCAATAGGAAGGCTGTCACTGCAAATAGCAGATCTTTTTTGTCCATGGAGATGGTTTCCAGCATATAGGGAACCCCTTCCGGCATACTGCTTTCTGATTCGGGACGCAGAAAGCTGATTTGCAGCGCCAACCGTTTGGCAATCACGTCCAGCATACCCTCCAATTTGGCGATATGATTCCAGTTGCCGTCCATCAACAGATAAAGCGCGGTAATCTGCATTAAATTAGAGGTGCGAAGTTCTAAAATGCTGCATTGGCAAGCGCTGATGGCTGACAAGGTTTCAGCCAGAAAATCATTGGATTTGTTACCTAACACTGTAATTGCTAGTTGCATAATAAATAAGTCCGTAAGTTGTCTTGACAGTGTAAGGCAGATGCACGAAATTTGTTCAGGTTTTACGCCGCTTCTCTCGCTATGGAAAACGGGGAGATTTAATCACGCAGTTTTTTTGTGCATAAGCCTCAGATTTGCTTAACAAGCACTTTATTTGCCGGATCAGAGTTACCAGCATAAATTTGGAGTAGCTGGTATATCTTTAATTTTTGCTATTGAACATCGTCAACATCAATCGTGGTAATCAAAGCGTGATCATCAAAATGCACGATTAATTTTTGACCGGCTTTAGCACGCGTCAATTGTTCAATGTCTAGTTTGAAAACTTGACATAGCTGCTGATTGCTGATAGGTACTGGGGCGGCATAGCTTACGCTTGAGCGTAACCAGGCTAGAAATAAAGTCCATAGCAGCCAGCTCAACGCAATTGTAACAATGATCTCGCCATACAATTCCAATAGCTCTAATAAGGTTTTGTAGCCGCCAAACCAGCGAATTTCATCAGAAAGGTTTTTAACTCCTAACAGCCAACCGCCCAAAGTGAATAAAGGTAATAAAAAGTATAGCCATAATAGCCAACTCACAAGCGATAAAAAGAACGATCCGCATTTTTGCTGAAAACTTTGCAAGTTGGGTTGGTTAATAATGATGTCTTTCATTTTTGTCTCAGGCCTCTGTCTAAAGTAACCCAAACTGCCCGTTGGCCGCGTTTTTTACGTAGGGCCTTGATGCAGCCGTTAACTGTGGTGCCGACGTTGATCAGCCAATACACAATCGGATACCAGATCATCCAGTAATAATGTTGGGCAGAGCCGCCGCTATGGCGTTCATAACGCGAGTCAATGCCGAGGCTGACGGCAAATTGGGTCAGGCAGGTGACGCACAATAGCATACTGGTCCAGCGTGGCGACAGATCATCTAGTGCTTCCAGCGGTTGTGAGGCTGTAAGCCATTGCAGAGGGGCGATAAGTAGTAAAGTGACGACTAAAAACGCCCAGCTCAAGCTGATACAGCATTCCAGATATAAAGGCCACATTCCGCGCGATTGCCATCGCCATAACTGGCGAAAGTAGCGTAATAGAACTTCAACTCCGCCTTGCGCCCAGCGGCTGCGTTGTTTCCACAAACCATTCAGCGTTTCCGGCATCAAAACCCAGCAAAGTGCATTGGGTTCAAAGCGGATGGTCCAGCCGGCCAGCTGTAATTTCCAACTAATGTCTATGTCTTCCGTGACCATATCAGGACTCCAATAGCCTACATCGTGTAGGGCGGCTTTGCGAAAGCCGGCAATGACCCCAGAAATAGTAAAAACGTGACCATAAGCCCGTTGTGCCCGTTTAATCATACCGACAATGGCAGAAAACTCGCCTACTTGAATTTTGCCCAGCAAAGTGGAGCGATTACGAATTCTTGGATTGCCGGTGACTGCACCGACATTGGGGTTTTCGATAAAATGCCGAACAATCCAAGCCGTAGCGTTGGGTGCCAATAGGGCGTCGCCATCAATGCCGATTAGAATTTCACTGTTTGATACTAATGCCGCTGTGCGCAAGCCAACGGCTTTACCCTGATTGCTGGCAAGATTGATTACCCGAACTTGAGGATGTCGGTCAGCCAGTTCATGTAGAATTTCCAAGGTATTATCTTTACTACCGTCATTGATAGCGATGATTTCATAATTTGGATACTGTTGTTGTAATAGATATTCTATGCTTTCACGAACATTTTCGCCTTCGTTATAGCAGGGTATCAGCAAGGATACCGGTGGATATTCAGATAGCCGAGGTAAATCCGAAAGCGTTTGACCTTGATGGCGTTCCCAGCGGAAATAGTAGATAATGCCGCCGAGCATCCAAACATAAGCCATCAACAATGGGTAGTAAAACACGAAACGCGACAATAATTCATTAAGCTCTTGCCAAGGCAATTCTTCAAAGTGCTCTTGCAGCATAAGCTGCCAATCAATTAGATGTTGAAACCAGGGCTGGGCGATGAGATGGTCCATAGTCTAGTCTGCTTAGTATTTTCTATTGACTGGGAAAAATTTCTTTAGATCTTCTAGTTTGGGTTGGTCATGAAACACATTGTCAGGGTAATAACCGATATGCTTGGCGCCTTGTTTTTTTAGCAACTCAAATTGTTCGATAAACGTTTGCATCGGTATATCTTTATGTTTTGCCCAATCAACAGCTTGTAATTCAAAAATCATCTTATCCATTCCTTTGGGATATTCAGAGGTCTTTTGTGCTAACTCGATCAGCCATTTTTTGGGATCTTCAGCTTGCTCCATAAACGGCATGGCTTCAACGGCAACATAATCGTAATGTTTCAGAAACGCTGGAAATGATTGCGCATACCATTCTTCGCTATAGGGTTTCAACAGTGGTAAGGCGTAAAGATTGCGGGCTGTTTTAACATAAGGCCTATAATATTTAACCTTATCAGTTAGAAAATCAGTAAATTGACCCAGATGCTCGGTCTTTTTCTGCGCCCAACGTAAACGCATTTCGCTGGTGGCGTGGAGTTGTTCAAATTCGCTAGGCAATCCCCACGCATTATGAGCAAACTCTATGGCCATTGCCGAAACATCTTCAAAATCGGAAAGAATGCCGTCGTCGTGAAACAAGATGCCGTCAAAAACGCAATGTTTTGCCAAGTCTTCATAAATTTCGCCGATAAACTGTCTTGCTTCGGGATTGAATGGTGATAAGCGGGTGTAGATATGCCTGGATAGCTGTGGTTCCCCGTCACGCCATTCTTTTACATACCATTTAAGCGGTACATCCGCCTTGTAAGCCATAATGGGCATCCAGGCGTAGACTTTAACGGCGGCGCGAGTACGCAACTGTAACGCGACATAGTTAAACAGGTCGCGCCTGACCGGCAAATGTCGGTTAGGGAAATACAGTTGATCAGCGTTGCCGTCACCGTCCGGATCGGAAAATGCCTGTAAAAAAACAGTATTGGCGCCGCTGGCTTTAATGCGGTCCAGTAAGGCGGCGAGATTACGGGATGTTTGTTCCTCGTCTTCATCGTAGATATAATCCATATCGACATGCGCAACTCTTAATTCCTGGCCGCTACGTTGTTTTTTGACGATGCCGGCAAACTGTTCGACATTAGGATCATCGGCTATCATCATGCGCTTCATCACGCCGACATCGGCCAGAGAATTGACTCCGTCATTCAGTCCCATGGTCAGACTCATACCTGCCAGTTTTGCTGCTTCCTGCGCAATGGAGTTGTATTCGCCATAAGGCCAGACTACCACTCGGGGTCGCTTGCCGATTTGTTGGAATAAGCGCTCAGAGCTTTTATCGAGTTCCTGAAAAATGCGCTTGCGATAGTTTTCGTCATTTTCGTATTCGTCATATTCAGCACTATAAAGCCGAGATGTGACCGCGCTTTCCTGACTGCCTTGCGGGTTGGCCGGAATGCTGCCGTGCAGATCATGGGTGTGCGAAGCAATTTCAACCAGGCCGCTGTCCATGACTTCGCGGATTTGCGCAACTGTCATAAGCGGTTTGCTGCCGGGTACTGTTTGTTGTTCAAGCCAGCTGCCGACCACCGCCAGTGTGGCTGGGTATCGGTATTTTTTTAGCAAGGGCATTACCCGAGTGTAAAAACTAAGATAACCGTCATCAAAAGTGAGTAGTACGGCTTGGCTAGGCAGGTTTTTTTCGCCTTTGACGGCATCTAAAAGATCTTGAATGCTAATGACGTGATAATTGTTTTTTTTCAGCCAGGCGAAATGTTCGTCCAGGTGATGTTTGTTGACTGCGATTCGATCAAAGGGCGGAACCCGCTCTTCTTCTTCCAGGATGTCGTGATAATTTAAAACTAAAAATCCGGGGCTTGGGGTTTCCGCTGCCGCAATTGATGAGCAAAATAGACAAACAAAAGCAAAGGTTAAACAGGCAAAAATGCGCATATGAACTTAAGTTAAACGGAAAATAACAGAAAACTGCAGGCGATCAGCAATGCGAACAAAGCTAGATTTGAAGGTGGCATTTTACCCGAATCAATGGTTTTGGGCGGGTTTTATTTGGATGTCCGTCGTGTTAGATAATCAAAATTGGAGCCGAATCAGAATTGTCCGCTTGCTATTGCTGAGACAAAAATATTCTCTAGCTATGCTGCGCACCATCAGGGCGTTGATGGCATGAACTTTTCAGCGATTGTGCCTTGGGGTGGTGCGCTTGCTTGGGAGTTCTGAGGGCTTATGCCGGGTTTTAGATCCTTGGCTTTCCGGTAAATGGTATTAACTAATTAGTCTACCTCTCTACAGGGTATTGTTAGAATAGCCGATATTGGGCATAGATCAAAAAGGCTGGGGTTATTTGCCCAGCAATTTTCAAAATGTCTTAGCTTCAGTAAAGTAACAGACAAGGATTAAAACCTAAATCTGATAATACTCAAGATACCATTTTACAAAGCGTTCTATGCCCTGTTCTATACTGGTATTAGGTTTATAACCGACATCGGTCACCAGTGCTTCAACATCGGCATAAGTGTCCGGTACATCGCCTGGCTGTAAAGGCAGCAGGTTTTTTTCGGCAGTTTTCCCAAGCAATCGCTCTAGTGTTTCGATATAACTCATCAGTTCTACCGGGTTTTGATTGCCGATGTTATAAACCCGCCAAGGTGCTTTGCTGGTGCCGGGGTCAGGTGTTACTCCGCTCCAGTTTGGATTGGGTTCGGCAGTATGATCCAGCGTTCGGATGACACCCTCTACGATATCGTCAATGTAGGTAAAATCACGGCGGTGTTTACCATAATTGAAAACATCTATTTTCTCTCCAGCTAAAATGGCTTTGGTAAACATAAATAATGCCATATCCGGGCGTCCCCAGGGCCCGTATACTGTAAAGAAGCGTAGTCCGGTGGTTGGTAATTGGTAAAGATTGCTATAAGTATGCGCCATTAGCTCATTGGCTTTTTTGGAGGCGGCATACAAACTCAAAGGGTGATCTACATTATGGTGAATCGAAAAGGGCATGGATTCATTAGAGCCGTAGACCGAGCTACTGGAGGCATAGACCAGATGTTCAATATGGTGGTGGCGGCAGCCTTCCAGAATATTGATGAAGCCGACGATATTGCTGTCAATATAGGCGTGAGGGTTCTCCAGCGAATAACGCACGCCGGCTTGGGCCGCCAAATTGACGACTTTTTGTGGCTGGTGAGTTTTGAATGTTGCTTCTACAGCGGCTCTATCGGCAATATCGATTCTGACGTCGGTAAATGCTGAGTGGTCTTTAATACGCGCTAGACGGCTCAATTTAAGATTGACATCGTAATAATCATTGAGATTGTCGATGCCGATGACTTCGTCGCCTCGTTCCAAAAGTCTTAACGCAAGATGATTGCCAATAAAGCCGGCTGTACCGGTGACCATAATTTTCATTGTTTATAACCTTGCAGTGGTTTGGTCAGCAGGAAATAGATATTTGAGATCATAAATAACCGCTCCGGTTTTACCCAAAGCTTTGATTTCTTCTATGGGTGTATTTTTGAATTGCTCGTGGGCTACAGCCAGTATGACAGCATCGTATTTGCCGGGAACCGGTTTATCCAGCGGGCGTATGCCGTATTCATGGAATGCCTCATCGCTATTGACCCATGGATCGTACACATCGACTTGGACACCATATGTTTTTAATTCCGAGACAATGTCCACCACTCGGGTGTTGCGAATGTCAGGGCAGTTTTCTTTGAATGTTAAGCCTAGAATCAACACATTGGCATCTTTAACATGAATGCGATTTTTCAACATCAGTTTGACGAGTTGAGAAACTACATAAGCACCCATGCCATCATTAATCCGGCGGCCGGATAAAATAACCTCTGGGTTATAACCGATTGATTGGGCTTTGTGCGTCAAATAATACGGATCAACACCAATACAGTGACCGCCAACCAGACCAGGACGGAATGGTAGAAAATTCCATTTGGTGCCGGCAGCCAATAAGACTTCTTCGGTATCGATACCTAATTTGTTAAAAATCAAAGCCAGCTCATTGATCAAGGCAATATTGACATCTCTTTGAGTATTCTCAATGACTTTTGCTGCTTCTGCAACTTTAATGCTGCTGGCTTTGTGAGTGCCGGCGAGGATGATACTTTTATATAAGGCGTCAACTTTTTCGGCAATTTCCGGGGTCGAACCGGAA
>Ga0316222_1000267_pt1 | contig 83955 bp, 79 predicted proteins | sample TBH18011metaG_FD_206008 | JGI IMG/M metagenome (GOLD analysis project Ga0316222, IMG submission 206008) | Freshwater microbial communities from Trout Bog Lake, Wisconsin, USA - TBH18011 | ecosystem: Environmental > Aquatic > Freshwater > Lake > Hypolimnion/Profundal zone | place: USA: Wisconsin...
CCTTCGTACTTCTCTTCGGTTCCCTCTTCCTCAGAGGACCCAAGCTTACCTTCAGGATCTTCGAGTACTAAACTAAAGATATCATGTTTTTTACTCGAAGAGTACCCTCCTCCAGTTCCTTCCTTCTCTCAGAAGGAAGGAAAGAGAAAAAATTTCTTACTAAGCTTGTCTTGAATAAAACTCAACAACAAGTAATTCATTCATTTTTAATCCAATTGCACTTCGAGGAATAATTTGAATAACTTTAGCTAAAAAAGTTTCAGAATTAAATGTTAAATGCTCAGGTAATAAACGCTTGTTAGATAAATCTAAAAAAGATTGTACTAACTGGCGAGATGTTTTGTTATCTCTTACACGAATTTCATCATTAATCGTACATTGATAACTAGGGATATTAATGGGTTTTTGATTAACCTGAATATGACCATGAAGAACAAGTTGTCTTGCAGCTAATATTGTAGGTGCAATACCTAAACGATAAACAATATTATCTAAACGCATCTCTAAAAACTGTAACAAGGTTTCACCAGTAGATCCTTTTGCTTGACGAGCTTGACGAATATACTTTAAAAGTTGACCTTCATTCAAACCATAATGAAAACGAAGTTTTTGTTTTTCTTTTAAACGTAAACCATAAGGAGACGTTTTTTGATTAGCCGATGCTGCACCATGTTGACCCGGTGGATTAATTTTTTTTGAAGTCTTTTGAGTTAAACCAGGAAGTTCACCTAAACGACGGACAATACGTAAACGAGGTCCACGATAACGAGACATAATAAATCCTTTTTTTGGTCCCTACCTCTTTCCTCCTCTCTTCCTATAGGACCCTTCGTTGTAGGAAGGCAATTTATTGTCATATCTTTAGGGGCCCTCCTTCCTAGGGGATACGAGGAAGACAAGCTTTAACGTTTCACCCCTAAAGATATGAGGGTATAACCTGTGACAGAAAGAGTCCTTTCCTCCTTTGAGAGACAGGAAGGGAATTTATACCTAAAACTTACCTTTAAGTCCTCTGTTTCGTAGGAAGGAAGGAGGCAGAGACAAAATGAATAAAATTTTTACTGCCAAAAGCAGAAGCAAAAGTAAGAAAAAAAACTATGATTGGTCCCTTGCTTTTCTCGCATAGAAAGGAAGAGGGAAACTTTGGGCTTCCGCGGAGGGGATCATAGAATACTCTTCGAGTGTCATAGTCCTTAAAAGGACTAAATAATTTTTTTCTAAACCTCCACTCAAAAATTTGATCAAAGTTACCCTTCTTCTCCGCCTCGGAAGGAAGGAAGGAAGGGCCGAATGTACATCCAATTCGAATTTAAAAATAGTTAACAATTTGATTATAGTGAAATCTACTAAAAAATGGAAACAACAAAATATAGAACACTTAAACCGGTTACTTTGTCCCTTCCTCCCTTGTCTTCTGAGGCCTTCTGAAGAAGGGACACGGAAAAGGGAGGGGGACACAAGGGAACTACTTACGGGAAAACAAGTAGTGTACTTGCATTTTTTTCTAAAAACAAGTAGTGTATTTAGCATAATGCCTGCTTAGCTCAGGGGTAGAGCATCGTATTTGTAATGCGACGGCCGTCGGTTCAAATCCGACAGTAGGCTTCCTATTTCCATAGAGTCCCTTGGGACCAAACACCAAAGGTAAGCTTTGAGATGCGAAGCATCCCAAAGTTGTATTGAAAAACCTCTTTAATTATTTAAATAAAAAACTAACCACTTAGGTCTTAAATCTAAGTGGTACTTAAAGAAAAACCACAAAAAAGGCATCCTTCGGTGCCCTTCCATAGGAAAGAAAGGGTACTCTTCGAACACTCTGGTCGTCTTTGATCTTATAAACCACTACGACCCCAAATAACAAGAGAAATAGAAAAACTAAAACTAACCAGTAAAAACGCCCAACCAAGACTAATTAAATCCATTTTATATATGCTCACTAATATGATAATTAACAGAACAGTAACTTGAATCTCCGTTAGTCCCCCGTACCCTTCTTTCCTCCCTTCCTCGGAATCCGGAAGGACGGGAAGGACGGGAAGGACGGGAAGGACGGGAAGGACGGGAAGAAAGGGATTCCTTTCTAGGGTAGGGGAGAAGAGGGAAAAATCAAGTGATAATTAATCCAGTGGACGTAGAGAAAGTACTGGTTCTGTCTCACGATCGATACCTTTTTCAAATCCAGCAGCTGCAGCACGAGCACGACCTGCGTGCCATAAGTGAGCTACAAAGAATAAGAAGAATAAACAAAAATGAGATGTAGATAACCAACTTCTTGGGTTTACAAAGTTTACAGCGTTAATTTCTGTTGCTACACCACCTACAGAGTTTAAAGATCCTAAAGGTGCATGAGTCATATATTCAGCTGATCTTCTTTCTTGCCAAGGTTGAATATCATTTTTAAGTTTATTAAGATCTAAACCGTTTGGACCTCTTAATGGTTCAACCCAAGGACCACGGAAATCCCAGAAACGCATAGTTTCACCACCAAAAATGATTTCACCAGTTGGTGAACGCATTAGATATTTACCTAAACCAGTAGGCCCTTGAGAGGATCCTATATTTGCACCTAATCGTTGATCACGTACTAAGAATGTAAAGGCTTGAGCTTGAGAAGCTTCAGGACCAGTAGGACCATAAAATTCACTTGGGTAAGCGGTATTATTAAACCAAGCCATACAAGTAGAAACAAATGCCATTACAGCAACTGCACCTAAACTGTAAGATAGATAAGCTTCACCAGACCAAACGAATGCACGACGAGCCCATGCCCATGGTTTAGTAATAATATGGTAAATACCACCAAAAAGAAGTAAATTAGCGATCCAAATATGACCACCAATAATATCTTCCATATTATCAACACTTACAATCGAACCATCACCACCAAAAGGTGATTTTAGAACGTAACCTAGAATAACTGCTGGGCTTAATGTAGGATTGGTAATTACACGAACATCTCCCCCACCAGGAGCCCAAGTGTCATAAACACCACCAAAATACATTGCTTTCCAAACAAGAAGAAATGCGCCTAAACTTAACATAATTAAATGAATACCTAAGATGGTAGTCATTTTATTTTTATCTTTCCAAACATAACCAAAGAAAGGATAAGATTCTTCTAAAGTTTCAGGACCAATTAAAGAGTGATAAACACCACCAAAACCTAAAACAGCAGAAGAAATTAAATGAAGAACGCCAGAAACAAAAAATGGAAAACTATCAATAACTTCACCACCAGGTCCTACACCATAACCTAAAGTAGCTAAATGAGGTAGTAGGATAAGACCTTGTTCATACATTGGTTTTTCAGGAACAAAGTGAGCAACTTCATAAAGATTCATTGCACCTGCCCAAAAAACAATAAGACCAGCATGAGCTACATGAGCCCCTAAAAGTTTACCAGAAAGATTAATTAGTCGAGCATTACCGGCCCACCAAGCAAATCCAGTAGATTCTTGATCGCGACCACCTACAACAAGAGAACCATTAAAGAGCGTTTCCACGTGGTAATACCTCCTCAGGGAATACGATTTTTTCATGAGGCTGGTCTTGTACAGCCATCCAAGCACGAATACCTTCGTCTAAAAGATGATTTTTAGTATAGAATGTTTCAAATTCAGGATCTTCAGCAGCGCGAATTTCTTGAGAAACAAAGTCATAAGCTCTTAAATTTAAAGCTAAACCAACTATACCAATAGAAGCCATCCAAAGCCCTGTTACAGGAACGAAAAGCATAAAGAAGTGTAACCATCTTTTATTGGAAAATGCAACACCAAAAATCTGAGACCAGAAACGGTTTGCAGTAACCATGGAATAGGTTTCTTCTGCTTGAGTTGGATTAAAAGCACGGAATGTGTTAGCACCATCACCATCTTCAAATAATGTATTTTCTACAGTAGCACCATGAATAGCACAAAGTAGAGCAGCACCTAATACACCAGCTACACCCATCATATGGAATGGATTTAAAGTCCAGTTATGGAAACCTTGGAAAAAAATAATAAATCTAAAAATTCCGGCAACACCAAAACTTGGTGCAAAAAACCAACCAGATTGGCCTAACGGATAGATTAAAAACACAGAAACAAAAAGAGCAACTGGTGCACTCATAGCAATTGCGTTATATGGACGAAGTTGAACTGCACGAGCAATTTCAAATTGACGAAGCATAAAACCAATAAGTCCAAACGCGCCATGAAATGCTACAAACGGCCATAAACCACCAAGTTGACACCAACGAGTGAAATCACCTTGAGCTTCAGGACCCCATAGTAATAGTAAGGAATGACCCAGACTATTAGCAGGAGTAGAAACTGCTGCGGTTAATGCATTACAACCTTCTAAGTAAGAAGAAGCAAGTCCGTGAGTATACCAAGATGTTACAAATGTTGTTCCAGTAAACCAACCACCTAAGGCAAAATAAGCACAAGGTAGTAGTAAAAGACCAGACCAACCTACAAAAACGAAACGATCTCGTTTTAGCCAGTCATCAATATCATCAAACAAACCACGTTTTTCTTCGGATTTTCCGATCGCGATAGTCACTGTGTAAATCTCCAAAGGAATGCTTTGAGGGTATCCGTTGGATCACTTCCTTCCTATTCCTTCCTGTCCCTCCGGAGAGGCAAGCTTAGGCAATGTATTGTCATACCTTCGACCCTAAGGGATCCGAGAAGGAGAAGGAGAAGGTAACCTTTCGTACCCCCAAAGGCTAGCTTTGAACCCTTCCGAGGAAGAATTCAAAGGATAAAATGAAAAGAAGTTTTACGACAAGGTTTTTATATAAAATATATAAATAGCCCCACCCAAAGGAACTCAAAGAGCCCTATGGACACCGAAGTTTACCTTCGGTATAAAAAATCTTTTGTATAATAAAGATTATAAACAGAATTCAACAATAAATGCACCTAACTATTTTACCTTCTCCTCGGAAGGAAGGAGGACAGGACAGCAGGTGCAAAAGATACTCAAAGAGTATTCTTGGGAGGTAAGCTTAGGACACTTCAGGTCCCGGAAGGCCCAGACCTAAAGCATACCTTTTGAAATACCACAAATAACAAAGAAGGGAATAGATTTCATTTGGGAATAAAAATTTGGATCCTGGAAGGAACTAGAGACTGAAATTGAAAATTGACATATTATTTTTATTTGGTTCCTTTCCTTCGGATTCCGAGAAGCAGCGAAAAGAAAAGAAAAATGGATGAGATCTTTTGAACTTCATCCATATTTCTCTTCTTTTCTCAATAAATTGTAAGATTAACCATTAATAGAAGGAGCTTCTACGGAAGCTAAATCTAGAGGGAAGTTGTGAGCATTACGTTCATGCATAACTTCGATACCTAAGTTAGCACGGTTAATAATGTCAGCCCAAGTATTGATTACTCTACCTTGAGAATCTACAACAGATTGATTGAAATTGAAACCATTTAGGTTAAATGCCATAGTAGAAATACCTAAAGCAGTAAACCAAATACCTACAACTGGCCAAATAGCTAAGAAGAAGTGTAGAGAACGAGAGTTGTTGAAAGAAGCATATTGGAAAATTAAACGACCGAAGTAGCCGTGAGCTGCAACGATGTTGTAAGTTTCTTCTTCTTGACCAAATTTATAACCTGCGTTAGCAGATTCGTTCTCAGTGGTTTCACGAATTAAACTGGAGGTAACTAAAGAACCATGCATAGCACTAAATAGAGAGCCGCCGAAAACGCCAGCTACACCTAGCATATGGAATGGGTGCATTAGAATATTGTGTTCAGCTTGGAAAACGATCATAAAGTTGAACGTACCAGAGATACCTAAAGGCATACCATCAGAGAAAGATCCTTGTCCTAGTGGATAAATAATGAAAACTGCAAGTGCAGCTGCTACTGGAGCTGAATAAGCTACAGCAATCCAAGGACGCATACCTAAACGGAAGCTTAGTTCCCATTCACGACCCATATAAGCGCAAATACCAATAATAAAGTGGCAAACAATTAGTAGATAAGGACCACCATTGTAAAGCCATTCATCAATAGAAGCTGCTTCCCAAATAGGATAGAAATGTAAACCAATTGCGTTAGACATAGGAATAATCGCACCACTGATGATGTTATTACCATATAGTAGAGAACCAGCAACTGGTTCACGAATACCATCGATATCTACAGGAGGAGCCGCAATGAACGCAATAATAAATACAGAAATAGCTGTTAATAAACAAGGAATCATTAGAACACCAAACCAACCGATATATAAACGATTGTCAGTGGAAGTGATCCAATTGCAGAAACGGGACCATAGGCTAGCGCTTTCGCGTCTTTCTAAAGTAGCTGTCATAGTAATTTTAGTTTTTAAGGTGAAGATATAATATTTTTCCCAAACTGAGTCCTGTCGTCCCTCGGAACCGAAGAAAAGAAAGAACAGCTTGTTAAATATAATTATAACACTTTGGATGAAGGTCCACTTTGGATTGCTCTGTATCCGAAGGCAAGCTTCTACCCTTCCGTAGGAAGGAGTCCGAAATGGGAAGCTTTCTCCTCTCGTCCTCGGATCCCCTCCAGAGCAGAGAGGCAATTTATTGGCATACTCATTTATTGTCATATCTTGAGGGCCCTAAGCTTGCCTTCCTCAGAATTCGGAAAGAAAGGGAAGGTACCCTACGAGTGCTCTTCCATTCCGGAGAGAAGGACAATGGAAATGATTTATTATTTTTCAACAAAATGCGGTCTTCGTTCTTTTGCCCTTCTTACTTCTCTTCAGATATGAGGGAAGGAACAGAAGGGATTAGAGTGGATTGCATTCTTATTATACGATAACCTTCAGTTGGGCCGAGCTGGATTTGAACCAGCGTAAGCAAAGCTAGCGGATTTACAATCCGCCCCCATTAACCACTCGGGCATCGACCCTTTACCGAAAATCTCGTTCTGTCCAATAGATCTTTAATTGTTATATAAAATAGCAGCTTATTAAACTGAATACAATAATACAATAATAACTTGCGTAAAAAACTTCAAAATCATTATGATAAAAAAGTATGCCTCCTTAGCTCAGTTGGTAGAGCACACCCTTGGTAAGGGTGAGGTCACCGGTTCAAATCCGGTAAGAGGCTCCCACAAAAAATAAATTTATTGCTTAGATCTTGACAGGCTTATTAAAGTTTATTATCATAATAAAACTATAAAACAAAGGCCCCCATCGTCTAGAGGCCTAGGACACCTCCCTTTCACGGAGGTAACGGGGATTCGAATTCCCCTGGGGGTATAAAGTTAACAATTCTAAAATAGGGAAAATCGGATTTGAACCGATGACCAATACGACGTCAACGTAATGCTCTACCACTGAGCTATATCCCTAAATTCCTGATACTCAAAAATATCCTATATAAATACCGTAAGAATCATAATGCTTCTTAATTTTTTAGTTAAAGTCAGGATAACTTTTTTATAGATATTAAAAGCTATCCTTTGACAGTTATATAATTAATGACCTGCAAATAAGCAATTTGAAAATTTTTCGCGTGCCTCTTTTAAAGAAACTTTTTTATCAGATTCTTGCCAAAAATTAATAACTTCAGTTGTTTGATTTAATAAATCTACATTTTGGCTAGGTGAAATCCACGGTTTTGAATCTAAATTAACTTTTAATTCTTCCCAAGCATCTTTACGAGGCCAAAAATAATATTCAGTAACTGGAATTGTCATTTTTCCAACTTTTTGATCTAATGCAACTCCAATATTTTTCTCAAGCCATAAAAAGCGTAATGAATATTGACTCATGTTAATATTAATAAATTACTTTAGTCCCCCCAAAGGAAGTAAGCTTTAGGTATGTCAATACTGACCTCCGAACGGAAAGGAACTAAAGGATACAACAGTCCTTTAATTTATATTTATATAATTTATATTTATAACAAAATGTAATTAAAGAGTACTATTAGTATAAAAAATTATAAAAAATTTGAAGAGAATCTAAAATTACCTCTGATTTCCTTTAGGATTGAAGAGTAACCTAAAGTAAACTTAGGAACCCAAAAATGAGCTTTAGATACTAGCCCAAAAGTCTACTAATAAGTAAAGTAATGAAATTTAGTAAATTGCCTAAGAAAATACTAACTAGTAAGAATACTTATTAAAACCCTAAAGTCCCTTTGGGACCAATTAAATTATAAAAAAATCTGGCGGAGGGTGGACTCGAACCACCGACCTTCGGATTATGAGCCCGACGAGCTACCAGCCTGCTCTACTCCGCGATAACCCTCCTAGGTATAACATTTAGTAGGAGACAGAGTCAACCGAAAATCTAGAAAATTTATAAAAGAAGTATGATATCCAAAGGCAAGCTTTGGACCCTAAAGGACCAAAGACTAGTTCTGGATGACTTTAAAATTTACCCTAAGTACCATAGAAAAGCAGAAAAGTATAAGAATTTTACCAACTAGATTTCGTTACACCTGGTAATAAACAATTATGAGCCATTTCACGTAAAACGTGACGAGAAAGCCCAAAATCGCGATAAAAACCTTTTGGTCTACCAGTAATCATACAACGATTATGCGCTCTATTTGGAGAACTATTTAAAGGTAAATTCTGTAATTGACGATGATAATTTAATTTTTCTTCAAAGGATCCAGCAGAACGAATTAAATCTTTTAATTCTACACGACGTGAATTAAATTTTTGAATTAATAGTTGACGTTTTTTTTCACGTTCAACCATACTTTTTTTAGCCATATAATTATATTATATATATTACAAGTGTTCCTTTAATTATAATTTACATTTGTCCCTTCGTAGGAAGAAATGCAGTATAATATAGAGGAATGAAATTTGGAACATGATTGAAACGACAATAAATACATTTCCAAAGGCAAACTTCGGTCGTTTCGAACCGAAGAATATTCTTCAACTTAGCTATGAATTATTATACCGAAGGTCGACCTCTGGTATAGGATCTATTCTAACGGAAATAAGAAATAATTCACAAATAATTTTATAGTTCATCTTATTTAAATAATAAAAAAAAATTTTTCTTATTAATAAAAATTACTCTTTGTTCCTTTCCTTTGTTTTGAAACAAAGGAAAGGAACAAAGAGTAATTTTTATTAATCAAATTAACAGATAATTAAATTTCTAAATAAACATCAATAGAGATTCTAATTGAAGTTTAACTTTAGAAAAAATTAAAATTTAACCAAATTTTCCAGAAGTAGACGCAATTAAGAAAGCAGCAAATGTAAAGATATAGCCTACACCAAAATGTACTACACCTACTAAACGAGCTTGAACAATAGAAAGAGCTACAGGTTTGTCTTTCCAACGAACAATATTCGCTAGAGGAGTACGTTCATGTGCCCAAGCTAAAGTTTCAATAAGCTCTTGCCAATAACCACGCCAAGAAATTAGGAACATAAAACCAATAGCATAGATTAAATGTCCATATAAGAAAATCCAAGCCCAGATGGATAAACTATTCATACCAAATGGGTTATAACCATTGATTAATTGAGAAGAGTTTAACCATAAATAATCACGAAGCCATCCCATAATATATGTAGAAGATTCGTCAAATTGAGCCACATTTCCTTGCCATAATGTTAAATGTTTCCAATGCCAGTAGAAAGTTACCCAACCAATGGTATTTAACATCCAAAATACGGAAAGATAGCAAGCATCCCAAGCAGAAATTTCACAAGTACCACCACGACCTGGACCATCACATGGGAAACTATAACCAAAATCTTTTTTATCAGGCATTAATTTTGATCCACGTGCATCCAATGCACCTTTCACTAAAATTAAAGTCGTTACATGAAGACCTAAAGCAATAGCATGATGAACTAAAAAGTCACCAGGCCCAATAGTTAAAAATAAAGAATTAGTATTACTATTAATAGCTGCTAACCAACCCGGTAACCATAGACTTTGTGCTGCAGTAAGAGTTGGATCTCCACCAGTGGAAGATAATAATACATCAAAACCATAAATGGCTTTTCCATGAGTAGCTTGAATCCATTGAGCGAAAACCGGCTCAATAAGAATTTGTTTTTCAGGTGTACCAAAAGCTTGCATTACATCATTATGAACATATAAGCCTAAAGTGTGGAAACCTAAAAATAAAGAAGCCCAACTTAAATGAGAAATAAGAGCTTCTTTATGATCTAGAATTCGAGCTAAAACATTTCCTTTATTTTGTTCAGGATCATAATCTCTTACAAAGAAAATTGCACCATGAGCAAAAGCACCAACCATTATAAAACCAGCAATATATTGATGGTGAGTATATAAAGCTGCTTGAGTAGTAAAATCTTGAGCTAAAAACGCATATGGTGGCATAGAATACATATGTTCAGCCACTAAAGAAGTAATAACGCCAAGACCTGCTAAAGCATGACCTAATTGGAAATGTAAAGAATTATTAACAGTATCATATAAACCTTTATGACCAGCGCCTAAACCACCTGCTGGTGGAACGTGGCTATCCATAATTTCTTTGATACTATGACCAATACCAAAATTGGTTCGATACATATGACCTGCAACAATAAATAATACTGCAATTGCTAAATGATGATGAGCAATATCAGTTAGCCATAAACTTTGTGTTTGTGGATGAAAACCACCTAAAAAAGTTAAAATAGCTGTTCCAGAACCTTCAGAAGTTGCAAAAAGATGTCCAGATGTATCTGGATTTTGTGCATAAGCTGCCCAATTTCCAGAGAAAAAAGGTGCTAAACCTTGTGGGTGTGGTAAAGAAGTTAATACATTATCCCAACCAACGTGGTGACCACGTGCTTCAGGAATAGCTACATGAACTAAATGGCCACTCCAAGCTAAAGAGCTTACACCAAATAACCCAGATAAATGGTGGTTTAAACGAGATTCAGCATTTTTAAACCATGCTAAACTTGGTTTGAAAGTAGGTTGTAAATGTAACCAACCGCCTAATAATAATAAACCAGCCACTACTAGTAAAAATAAAGCACCAACATACAAATCATTATTAGTACGTAAACCAATAGTAAACCACCATTGGTAAACACCGGAATAAGAAATATTAACAGGACCAGAAGCACTACCACGAGTAAACGCATCTACTGCAGGTTGACCGAAATGTGGATCCCAAATAGCGTGAGCAATTGGACGAACATGTAGTGGATCTTTAATCCATTGTTCAAAATTACCTTGCCATGCTACATGAAATAAATTACCTGAAGTCCAAAGAAAAATAATAGCTAATTGACCAAAATGGGAAGCAAAAATCTTTTGATAAAGATTTTCCTCAGTAATGCCGTCATGACTTTCAAAATCATGAGCAGTTGCAATTCCGAACCAAATTCGTCGTGTTGTAGGGTCTTGTGCAAGACCCTGGCTAAATTTAGGGAATTTTGTTGCCATAGTCGTTTTTTAAATCCTCCTTTGCACTCAAGCAAAGCGGGTATTATAAGGTATAAAAACCTATAATAGAAAAATTCTATTAGGATTAATTATTAAACCATATAAAAGGTTATTGGATACCGAAGATATGACGATTCCTTCCTTTTCCTTATTACGAGGAGAGAGGGAGGGAGACGGTCGAATACTTCCGTACCTGTGGGTAAACTGAACCGTTTAACCAACGGCAATAATTCTTGCCAGGAAGAATGACCATGTTGTCGCAATTCCACCTAGAAGATAATGAGCTACACCGACAGCACGACCTTGGGTAATACTCAAGGCTCTTGGCTGAATCGCTGGAGCAACTTTAAGTTTGTTATGAGCCCAAACAATAGACTCAATAAGTTCTTGCCAATAACCACGACCACTAAATAAGAACATTAAACTAAATGCCCAAACAAAGTGTGCACCTAAGAATACTAGGCCATATGCAGATAATGCAGAACCATAAGATTGAATTACTTGAGAAGCTTGCGCCCATAAGAAATCACGTAACCATCCATTAACAGTATTTGCACTTTGTGCAAAGTTACCACCGGTAATATGAGAAATTCCTTTTTCAGTTACCGTACCCCAAACATCAGATTGCATTTTCCAACTAAAATGGAAAATAACAATGGAAATAGAATTATACATCCAGAATAAACCTAAGAAAACATGATCCCAAGCAGAAACTTGACAAGTACCACCACGACCTGGACCATCACATGGGAACATAAAACCTAAATTTGCTTTATCTGGAATTAAACGAGAACTTCTTGCAAAAAGAACACCTTTTAATAGAATTAATACAGTTACATGAATTGTAAATGCATGAATATGGTGAACTAAGAAATCAGATGTTCCTAATGCAATTGGCATTAAAGCAACTTTTCCACCAACAGCAACAACATCACCACCCCATACTGCACTAGTACTAGAAAGTGCTGTTGGAGATGTTAAACTTGGTGCTAAATAGTGTGTATTTTGAATCCATTGTGCAAAAACTGGTTGTAATTGAAGTCCAGTATCAGAGAACATGTCTTGAGGACGACCCAATGCACTCATTGTATCGTTATGAATATATAACCCGATGCTATGGAACCCTAAGAAAATACATACCCAATTTAAATGAGAAATAATTGCATCTCTGTGACGAATTACACGATCTAACAGATTGTTATAATTGTTACTTGGATCATAATCACGAACTAAGAAAATAGCAGCGTGTGCACCAGCACCACAAATTAAAAATCCTCCAATCCACATATGATGTGTAAATAGAGAAAGTTGTGTTCCATAATCAATAGCTAAATATGGGTATGCAGGCATTGCATACATATGGTGAGCTACAACAATCGATAATGAACCAAATAAGGCTAAATTGATTGCTAATTGCGCATGCCAAGAAGTTGTTAAAATTTCATATAAACCTTTATGACCTTCACCGGTAAAAGGCCCTTTATGTGCTTCTAAAATTTCTTTAGTAGTAGAACCAATACCCCAATTTGTGCGGTACATATGACCCGCAATAATAAAGAGTACTGCAATTGCTACGTGATGATGTGCTTGATCACTTAACCATAAACTTCCAGTTACAGGGTTTAAACCACCTTTAAAAGTTAAAATATCTGAATATGCAGACCAATCTAATGTAAAGAATGGAGCAATTCCTTTAGCAAAGCTAGGATATAATTGACTAATTAAATCACGATTTAAAATAAATTCGTGAGGTAATGGAATTTCTTTTGGATCTACACCAGCATCTAATAATTTATTGATTGGTAAAGATACATGAATTTGATGTCCAGCCCATGCTAGTGAACCTAATCCTAAAAGACCTTGTAAATGATGGTTTAAAGTAGATTCTACATTTTGAAACCATTCTAGTTTTGGAGCTGCTTTGTGATAATGGAACCAACCTGCAAAAAGCATTAGAGCGGCAAAAATTAAACCACCAATTGCAGTGCTATAAAGTTGAAGTTCACTAGTAACACCACTAGCACGCCATAAGTGAAAGAAACCAGAAGTAATTTGAATACCTTGGAACCCACCACCAACATCAGCATTTAAAATTTCTTGACCAACAATTGGCCAAACTACTTGTGCACTTGGTTTAATATGAGTTGGATCACTTATCCAAGCTTCGTAATTAGAAAAACGAGCACCGTGGAAATTCATTCCACTGATCCAAATAAAAATAACAGCTAATTGACCAAAATGAGCGCTAAAGATTTTTCGAGAAATATCTTCTAAATCTGTAGTATGGCTATCAAAATCATGAGCGCTAGCATGAAGATTCCAAATCCAAGTTGTAGTGGATGGACCTTTTGCTAATGTTCTAGAAAAATGGCCAGGTTTTGCCCATTTTTCAAAAGAGGTTTCAACAGGGTTACGATCAACCACAATTTTAACCTTTTTGGCTTCTCGCTCCGGTGGACTAATGGTCATGGAGAGTCTCCTCTTTTCAGACGAGAAAAAGAAAATACTTACCCTTAAAAAATGAATTAAAAAAATTCAAATTGCGGTTGATCTTTCTTACAAGAATTAATGGACCTTTTGTCCTGTCCTAAGAAGGAGCAAAGAGTAACCTTCGGGTATCCATAGGGTACGAAAGTACCTTTCAGATACTCTAAAGTACGTTGTCCCTTCCTAAGGTAAACTTAGGACCCTAAAGGTATGGATTCCCAGACGGGAATTGCCTCTCTGGAGGGGAAGAAGCATGCTTAATAAACTAATTTTCTTTGTAAGATTGAAAGGTTATTATTCACATACCTTCGGCAACGTTGTCTATTATTCAAAAGCATTAAAGAAAAATTTAATTCTATAAACATTTGTTGTTTAATGAATCATTTTTTCTCTATGAAAAAAGTTTAAAAACTAGAACAATTATAAAAGAAAGAAAACCTAAGGTAAGGTTTCACAAAAGAATTATCACATATAGTAAAAAGTGCTAAATGGACTGTTAACTGATTTAATAATAAAAATATTTTGATTATTGTAAATTAGTAAGAATAAAATTTTTTTAAATATGCGGAAAAGAAATTACTAAAGCTTAAACGTTCAAGATTGAGAAAAATCTGAAAATAAATAATTTAATTAAAAATTTTTTCATATACTGGGGCAGAAGGATTCGAACCTCCGAATAACAGGGTCAAAACCTGTTGCCTTACCACTTGGCCACGCCCCAATGCTTATTTTATTAAAAGCGAGGACTACGTTTTTGTCAACTAATAGAAATGAATTATTAATTTTTTTATATAGAAAAGTACATAGTTTTTCTAAAGAGGGTGTAGTAAACTATAAAAGTGTAATCCACCTACTTTAAAAAAAATTTTTATGAATACACTTTTAAATGCAAATGAGTTTATCTTAGCAAGATTACCTGAAGCATATGCCCCTTTTGACCCAATTGTGGACGTTCTTCCAGTAATTCCTTTATTCTTTTTTCTATTAGCTTTTGTATGGCAAGCTTCTGTAAGTTTCCGTTAAGTCATAACCTAGTTCCTTTAGAAATGAACGCCCTTTAGCTTTATTTCCAAAGGGACCAAAGCTTACCTTTGATCCCATTCGGGACAGAGGGACCCTTTGGGTCCCTAAAAGGAATGGGAAATACTTATGATAAACAGATCTCTGTAAGGTACCACTAAATTAAAAAGAGCTCACAAAGGGTTCAAAAACTAAGTATATATTTCTGTATGGAAAGTTTCTTGTCAACATTGAAAAGTTAATTGTGCTACCTTAGCTTTTATTAAACTTTAAATTATAAAAAATATTTTTAATTAAAAAATTCTAAAAGAGATAACTTATGTCCTAGAATACTTCTACTTGTCATAGAGACCACATAGGTTACTTGCCTTTGGTCTTCAAAGAAGGGGCGATGGCAGAGTGGTTGATTGCGACAGTTTCGAAAACTGTTTTAACATAAAATTAATGTTAACGAGGGTTCAAATCCCTCTTGCCCCGATTCTTTAAAATATTTCATCAATAGAATTCTTTTTTGAAAATTATTTATCAATTCTCAGGTAAAATAAAAATTAGCATCATTTTCGTGAGGTAATAAATGAATTTCGAACTGATTGTACAATTAACTACTCTAGCGGCAATTATTGCTGCAGGTCCTGCTGTAATTATTTTATTATCTCTACGTCGTGGAAACCTTTAATAATAATTAATGTTTTTATACGAAAACTGAATAATAAAAGTAATTCTGTACTAAATTATTTTTTCTTTAATTTAAAATTAAATTTTTAGTACAAAAAAGATATTTTTCTATACATTAAGGAGGATTTTTTATGTCTCTTTCCGATAGTCAAATTTATATTGCTTTATTTACTTCTTTAATTACTGGTGTATTAGCCTTAAGACTTGGAACCGAACTTTATAAATAAAAGTTATAAAGATAAAATGTTCATAGTTTATATAAACTATGAACATTTTATCTTTATCTATTGCAATAGGAAAAAGTAAAAAAAATTTATTAAACTAAAGCTTTTCAACAAATTCTAGACCTTAGTTAAAGATTGTGTTAAATTAAAGAAACAAGTGTTCCCAAAATTAGAATTGTCCTTATTCCCGGAAATTACTTTTTATCACGTAAAGACAAGGACAAAAAAAATTAGAGAGCTAGAGAGAAATTACATTTATATATTATTTTAAGGAGAAGTGGCCGAGTGGTTTAAGGTATCGCATTGCTAATGCGACGTGTACGTAAGTATACCGAGGGTTCAAATCCCTCCTTCTCCGAGATAAATAAAAAGCTAGCATCTCCCAAACAAAGCTTGTTGAGAAAATCAACACAAAAGCTCATAGAGAGATGCCAAGTGGATAATACCCGAAGAGTACCCCCAAGTAAAACAATAATTAATCCAAATCTTTAGCTTTTGGGTTACGACCAGGATCGTTAGATAAGAAACCAAAAGTAAATAAAGAAACAAAAAAGATTACTAAAGTATAAACAAAAACTTTTAGCGTTAACATAAGTTATTCCCAAAAATATTAATCCATAGATACTTCCATACTGGCGAAGTCTGCAAAAAATAACATTACGTAAATGTTTTTTTAGACTCTCTTATTCTAACTAAGAAATGTACACTCGACAAGAAGGTAAAAAAAAAAGGTTATAGTGTAATTAAACAATTGCTAAAATAAAACTAGCAAAAAGAAAACCTATAATAAAAAACCAAGTCCAAAATTGTAAAAAAATTCGAGCTGATTTATACGTTTGAAAATATTTACTTTGATTTAATAAATTTAACAATCCAGAACCATCTGGATGTTGAAAAATCACTAATCCAATAACAATGATTGAAGCCAATAATCGAAACGAAGAAAGAAAATTCACTATAAAATTCATAATTTTATACTTTCCCCCCTATATTAAAAAATAATGTATTCCTTTTATTTCAAACTATTCCATTTCCTATCAAATTCAAAGAGTATCGTTCGGCACAAAAGATCTCCGTCCCTTGGGACCGAAGGCCAGCTTCAGTTGCTCCGTATCAAAGGCGTTAAAGCTTATAATGTCGTCAAAAATTTTAGAATCAAAGAATATGTGTACATATAATAATCGAAGTTTTAAACCATATAATAATAATAAAAGATAATCTATATATTTCAAAATAGAAGTTGTCACCAGTACATCAGAAATGGTATACTACGATGAGTATAACGATTTGCCGAGATAGCTCAGTTGGTAGAGCAGAGGATTGAAAATCCTCGTGTCACCAGTTCAACCCTGGTTCTTGGCAATACTATTAAAACGATACAAAAAATGTTTTATAAAAAAAAAAAAATTTCAGTACAACAATCAGTAATTCATAAATTTTCAAAACAAAAATTCCTAGCTAACATTTTTAAAAATAATAAATCTAAATCTATGTTATTAGCCATTTCAGGTGGACAAGATTCTATTAGTATACTTTTTCTATTTAATTTTTTACAAAAATTAAATAACTGGAAATTAGGAATCGTTCATTGTAACCATATGTGGCAATCAGATGCAATCATAAATGCTTCCGTTATGTCGGTCTTTATCAAAGAATTAAATCTCAATTATTATGAAGCCATTTCAACTATTTCAATTAAAAATGAAGAAGAAGCACGTTTATGGAGATATCAAAGTATAACGAAAATAGCTACACTTCATGGTTATGAACTTATAGTAACTGGTCATACAGCAAGTGATAACATTGAAACCTTCATGTTATCTTTTTTACGTAATTGCCAATTAAAAACTATTAAAGATCAAAAAAAATCCGCTAAAAAAAGTAATATTCGACTTCAATATCTTCGACCATTACTTAAATTTAGCCGGTTCGAAACCAAATTATTTTGTGAAAAATATAACTTACCTGTTAAAGTGGATATTACGAATAAAAACCTAACATTTCAAAGAAATAGAATTAGATACGAATTATTACCCTATATAAGAAAATTTTTTAATAAAAATTTTGATAATACATTATTTCTAAATCTTTAATAAAAATATGAAGGAATAATTAAAAAAGTATCCTTTGGGTGCTTTGCACCTCAAAGTTTGCCTTTGGTGCAAAAGTTACTTCCTATTCCGAGGAGGAAGGTACCTTCGGTAAAGTCATAAATTACCTTCGGTCCTAAAGAAGGTGACCCAATAAAAAATCGCAAATAATCTTCAGTTTGTTCGGAACTCTATAAGATTAATTATAAATTGGGCTGAGTGGGTATCGAACCCACGGCCAATCGGTTAAAAGCCGAATGCTCTACCACTGAGCTACCAGCCCCTATCTATACTAAAATTTACTTTAGTTTAACAGTTACAGTTTCGTGTATCAATAAGAATTAAATATCTAAAAAATTAACGCTTTTTTTTATATAAAAGAAGATTCTTTTATATAAAAAAAAGCGTTAATTTTTTAGATGTTTAATTGATCACCACGACGATACTGTAAATAAGCTGTAACAAATAATCCCGATAATGTAACTGGAATTAAACCTAAAACAATTCCGGATAAAAGAGCTTCTACCATAATATTAATTTAATAAAAAAAGTATATTAATCAAAACATAGCAATATAAGGCCATTTAATTAACTAATAAAAAGTAATTAAATTAATTTTATTGCTCTCAAACCAAAAAATGCAGCTAAAGCAAAACCAAAAGCAGCACCTAAAAAACCAATATAAGCAATAACAGTAAACATAATAAAAATTCCTAAAAAAAATCTTTATTTTGAACCCTATATCAGGATTGTTAAATCCCGAAGGATTCCATTTCTTTCATTAAAAATAAAGTTTTTTCTCCAACAGTCGAAAATTTTTTATTTCTGTATCAACAATAGAAGTAAGCAAAAGAGAAGATTCTAACCCATTAATACATAAAGATTGATCAGCATTTTTAATTAAGTTATTCACATATAACATTAAAGAAGGATAAAACTGTTCACTATTAAAACGTAAACAATTTAAAAATACTTTATTAATGTTATAAAAATTAGCACGAGGTGAAATAGCTTCTTGAATAGATGTTTTTAATAAATTGTGCATTTTTATTGAAATTTCATCTACTAAAAATTCAGGTCCTTCTTCCGGAGAAGACCAAGTTTGGTGACTATCAAGATCGCCTTTAATTCCGTCTCTTCCAGAAGAAAGAGAGGGAGCAATGGAGAGCTCTGAAGAAAAATCCAAATTTGTAGAAATTACCAAAGATAGCTGTTCTAAAAAAAACACATTATTGGAAGTTCTTTTAGAAAATAGATCTAATAAATCAGCAATAGCTAAAAAACCTTTTCGACGATAAATCTCTGCAAAAATAGGATAAAAATAATCACGTTTAAAAATTTCTATCAAACTATAAGTAAATAAAAAATCTTTTCTATTAGATTTTTGTGAAAGAAAGAAAAAAGGACTCAGTGTCATGATCGATAAAAAAGATCAACCTAGTTCACTGCAAAAATCAAACACTTTTAAAGAAGGACATTCCTTTGATCCCTTTGGGATCCGAGCCTCACCCTGCCAGAGAGGGTACTCTCGGGGCAAGGGGCTAAACTTTGGAAGGACGCCCTACGGGCACTCAAAGAGTCCCTTAAGTATGAATTCCCATCCCTCTGGAAGGAAAGCGAGGAATTCCCTACGGTTGTTTCGCAAATATAGTTTACCTACGGACTATTTGCCTGTAGCTTACCTACTAAATAACTAAGAAAACTACAATTGAATGTTGCAATTAAAAATTCATTTCAGCTAATTGCACTTTTTCAAATTGTTTCTTTTTCAATACTAAAAAGACTTGTGCAATGATAACAAAAGCGAAGAATACAATTAAACCTTTTACACGTTCAGGATTTTGAAGAACAATTTCGGTATCAGCTTGACCAAAACCACCGACATTTGGATTGGAGGTTAAAGGTTGATCTGCTTTAACAACATCACCTTTAGCTACAATTAATTCTGGACCTGGTGGAATAGTATCAACTACTTGTTTTCCATCTAGAGATTGAAGTGTAATGGAATAACCACCTTTTTCTCCAGAAGCAATATCAGAAACAGTACCAGCGATAGAAGCATTATACACAGTATTATTACTTTTTTTACCACCATCTGGATAAAGTTGACCACGACCGCGATTGCCACCTAAATGAATTGAATATTTTATATAATGAACAGATTTATTTGTTGCTGGATCTGGAGAAAGAATAGGGAAAACCATTTCTCTATATTTTGAACCTGGAACTGGTCCCACAACAATAATATTTTTTTGATTTTCTGAATATGAAGTAAAAGGAAGTTTGTTAACTTTTTCTTTTAGTTCGGCAGGGATTCTATCAGCAGGTGCAAGTTGAAAACCTTCCGGAAGAATTAAAACAGCTCCCACATTTAATCCACCCTTTTTCCCATTCGCTAAAACTTGTTTAACTTGAGTATCATAAGGAATTTTTACCACTGCTTCAAACACAGTATCAGGTAAAACCGCTTGTGGAACTTCAATATCAACAGGTTTTTGTGCTAAATGACAATTTGCACAAACAATGCGCCCTGTTGCTTCACGTGGATTTGGAAAATTTTGTTGTGCAAAAATTGGATAAGCTTCGGTTGAAAAAGGAGATAATGCTAACAAAATGATAGTAAAACCTAAAATTCGGTTTAGAAATCGAACAGAAAAAATATTAAACATAAATATACGCATAATAAAATTAGAAATTTCCTTCTGTCAACTATCTTACCTTATTGTTTCAAGATTTGAAAATTACGGAATAAATAGTATCCTCTATATCAAAAAAAAGAAATTCTTGGGTATTCCTAGGGGCCAAGAGGCTTTGTTTGGGGATTTCCCCCTGAAATGTTATCTTTGGTTTAAAAATAATCTATTTAATAATACAAATGATTATTTAACAAAGTAAAACGAATATGAATTTTTTAGAGAACACCAAATATTGAGTTATCCTAAGGGACCATGAGTTGTGTTTCCATTATTAAATACTTATTAACATAGGATAAAATGCATAGAATATATTTTTTGTTAAGGTTGAATCTCCCGACTCGGGGATTAGATAAAAACTTAGATTTAATTATGACAAAAAATTTTGAAAAATGAATTCCCTGACCCCGTCTGTTGGGCTCAAAGTATAGTCCTGTGGATCCCGGAGGAAAGAAGCAACCCAAGTTTGCCTTGGGATGCTAAGAAATTAAAAAGTACTTAGAAGGCAAACTTCGAAAAATAACCCAAAGAGAGACCCTCCGGATGCCTTTGGCATGCTTCGCATCTCAAAGCTTGCCTTTGATTAGTTAATTATTCATTCATACTTCGATAAGTAGCTACTGTAGATGGCGACAATTGATTCAAATATCTAAAAATCCAATATTTAAATACTGTGTCTAAAATAACCGGAAATGTTGCAATAAATAATAAAATAAATTGTTTACTTTCTGGTAATCCAAAATGATTTAAAAGACCTTCAATAACAATTTCCCAACCATGGGGTGAATGGAAACCTACAAACATATCCGTACAAAGAATAATTAAAAAAGCTTTGACGGAATCACTTAGACTATATAAAAATTCATCAAAAAATGATTTAACAACAGCAATTTGATTTTTCCCAAATTTAAAAAATAAAATAAGGGATAAAAATGCAAGAAAATCTGAAAATAAATTCGCAATTGAATCTATACTTTCTTGATTCGAATTTTTAGCTATTTCAAGTGAATAGATCTGAATTTTTTCATTTAATTTTGCAGAAGTTAATTCTGGTGCTTCACCAATTAATGTTTCAAAAAATAATTTTTCTTGAAATGTTTCTAGTTCTGTTAATGCTCGTTCTTCTTGTGAACTATTTAAAAATATTTCATTTTGTTGAATGTTCCATAAATATTCAGCAAAATTGTTAACGACAAGAAATTTTGATGTAACTTGAATAAACCAAGGTAAAAATAACAAAGTTAAAACATAACGCAAAGACGACAAAGTTTGATATCGAGCAACACGAAATTCTTGAATCATAAAAGATTCATGTGTAGGTAATAATTCACGTCGTAATCGATCTAAGGCTTTTGGAATAGATCTTGGAATTAGACCAGTTTTTTCAAAAGCTAATTTTTGTTTTGATTTTTGTTTTGGGGTAGAGAGAGTATCAGAAGTTAAAGTAGAAAAAGGATTTAAAATTTTAAAACTGGTTAAAATATTACTTTCTGAACCTTTAATTTCCTTAACTTTTGTAGAACTATTAGTATAATCTGAAGGAACACTTTTTGGATTATCACTAAATATTTGTTCTTTCCATTCAGAAAAATTCTGAAGTACTTTTTCAATACTCACTAATTTTTTAACTTGATCATCAAAAATAACAGCTTTTTTTGGAAAAAAGGTAAACAATCTTTGACTAATTTTATATTCAAAAAGACGAAGCTGAGAAAGATAATAATACTGATTTAATTCTGAATCAACGTATAACGTAACTGTTTCTAGAGATTTCGTATACTCATTTGAAGTAGTTGAATATCGAATATAATCGTTTTGAATTGTTTCAATGGTTTTGGTTGCTTGATATGCTTCTCGTAGAGCTCGAGCAGGAGTATCTAAAAACCATTCTTGAAATCGAAAATTAAAAAATAATCCTTTCATAAAAATCAAAATTATAGATACAATATTCTAACAATAATAATACTTTTTGGTTATCTTCTAAAAAAACTTAAATGAACCAAAAGCAAGCTTTGGTCCCAAAGGGACCAATGGACATACGGAGAATACCTCTGGCATCTAGCAATTACAGTTTAACTTCGGGATGGCAAGTAGTTAAAGGGCCTACGGGAATTGAGACAACAACGCCAAAGGTATGATAATATACATATCCTATACTCAGAGGTTACCTTTCGGTGGTCCTTTCTAAGGGACAAAACATCCCATAGGAAGAAGCTTGCTTTCCTTAGAAAGGATGAAAAAAAAAATATCCATTAAACACCTTCTAAAGCCACTTGTAAAAAAGAGGCTAATTCCGCTGCTTGTTGTTCAACTTCAGCTAAAGTTAAAGGTTGACCAATTTGGGTTAATGGAATTTGTTTTTTTCCCACTAAACGAAGATAAATACTTCGTTTAGGATTAATTCCTTCTTTAATTTCAACAATTACGGCCTCAACATCTGTTAAAGGATAAGTAAACATAATACGTCGATTTTTACCGGGAAAACCCCACCGAAAGATACGAAAAAATCCCTCTTGTTTATTAAATTCGTTATAACCACCCCCTACACCCCATAGAATAGTTAACCATAAATAGAAACTTAACAATAACCCCGCAATTCCATAACCCATCATCACTAATCCTTGTGGAAAAAATATGATTTCTTTTGAATGTAGAAATGGTAATAAATCATGTTGATAATAACTAGATAATCCAACAATAAAAAATCCAAATGCACCCAAAAAAATAATAGTAGCCCAAAAATAATTGCTAAAACGACGAGAACCAATAATTAAATCTCGACGAATAAGATCGGATTTTATTTCTGTAAAAACATCTGGCATATAAAAAAATTCATCCCTCTGAAAATTAAGCTATTTATGAATATATGTTAATAATACCTTGAATATCGGTAGGGTCTCTAAAAGAACTCCTTTGGGAGTTTCACCCCTCAAAGCTAAGATTCCGACGGTATTGAATATATTTTTATAATACCGTGAATCCTAACTAAGTTTTTAGAATAGTATAAGCAAATAAAATTATTTACCTTATTTTAATCAATATTAAATATCTTCTAAAGGAAGTAGACATAGATAAGTGGAATAATAAATTATCTACCTTTGGGTGCTTTCCTCGGAACACCTCAAAGCTTGCCTTTGGAATGGTGTTCATCAATATAAATTAATCTTTATTATTTCTAAATAAAAAAAAAGCAAATAAAGGAGTATTTTTATTTAGGACTAATAAAAATACTCCTCAAAAAACAACATTTAATCATAATAATTAAAAACGTTCTTTTAAACGCGTAGCTTTGCCCATTCGATCTCTTAAATAATAAAGTTTTGCACGACGAATTTTCGATGATTTTAAAATATCAATCATAGTTACACGAGGTGAATGAACTAAAATTACTCTTTCAACCCCAACTCCTTGAAAAACTCGGCGAACAGTTATATTTGTATTAATTCCGGCCTTATGTTTTGCAATAACTGTTCCTTCATAAGCTTGAACTCGTTCTTTATTTCCCTCTTGAATTAAAATACCAATTTTAACGGTATCACCAATTGAAATTCGCGGTAAAGTAGATTTTAATTGGAACTCTTCAATTCGTGCCAATAAATTGTAATTATTCATCTTTTTAGAAATTATATTCCTCCATATTTAAAAATATTCCATTTAATTAATAATACAAATTATTATTTAAGGAATACTTGGAAATAGTAAATTGTATATTTACTTCCTTAAAAAAAATTTTAATTGAAAAGAACACTCGAAGAGGAGGCCTTTTAGCCATAACCTCTACGAGCATTAAACCTATTACTTCAATCAAATTTTTTTCTAAGATTAATAAATTAAGCTGTAATAGCTGATACAACTCCAGCACCAACTGTACGACCACCTTCACGAATTGCAAATCGCATTCCCTTTTCAATGGCAATAGGTTGAATTAATTCAACTGACATTTTAATACGGTCACCTGGCATTACCATTTGAGCTGCACTATCATCATCGGCACGGAAAGCAACAATTTTACCTGTTACATCAGTTGTACGTACATAAAATTGTGGGCGGTAACCGGGAAAAAATGGGGTATGACGTCCACCTTCTTCTTTTCCTAAAATATATACTTGTGCTTCAAAAGATTTATGAGGTGTAATAGTTCCAGGAGCAGCTAAAACCATTCCACGTTCAATATCTGCCTTTTGTAAACCACGTAATAAAATACCAACATTATCACCAGCCACACTTTCTTCTAAAGTTTTTTGAAACATTTCCAATCCTGTAACTGTAGTTGATTTCGTATCACGTAAACCAACAAGCTCTACTGTCGAACCTACTTTGATGCGACCACGTTCTACACGACCTGTAGCTACTGTCCCACGACCAGTAATAGTAAATACATCCTCAACTGCCATTAAGAATGGTTTTTCAGTATCACGTTGCGGAGTTGGAATATATTTATCAACTTGATCCATTAGTTGATAAATTTTATCAACCCATTTGTTTTCACCTTTTTTAATATTAGGATTTTCACTTAAAGCTTCTAAAGCAAGAAGTGCAGAACCTGGAATAACTGGAATTTCATCACCTGGAAATTCATATTTGGTTAATGTTTCACGCACTTCTAATTCAACCAGTTCTAATAATTCAGCATCATCAACTTGATCTTCTTTATTTAAAAATACAACAACATTAGGAACACCTACTTGTTTAGCTAATAAAATATGTTCCTTAGTTTGTGGCATTGGACCATCTGCCCCAGAAACTACAAGAATAGCGCCATCCATCTGTGCTGCCCCAGTAATCATATTTTTTACATAGTCAGCATGACCAGGACAATCCACATGAGCATAATGACGAGTCCCTGTTTCATATTCTACGTGAGCTGTATTAATCGTAATACCACGTGCTTTTTCTTCAGGAGAAGAATCAATTTCATCATATTTTTTACCTGTTCCAGATCCATTCGCAGCTGACATAGCCATAGTAATTGCTGCTGTTAAAGTTGTTTTTCCATGATCAACATGACCAATAGTACCAATGTTTACATGAGGTTTTGTACGTTGAAATTTTTCACGAGCCATAAATTTAAAATATTTCCTTGCGTTAAGCAATATCCTAAAGAATATCTAATTTTTCTTAGGAATTTTATTTATACGAGATAAAATTTGATCTTGATTTAATGTGGCCTTTGGGAGTTTTATCCCTCAAAGCTTGCCTTTGGGCTGTTCCGAATTTCACCTTCTCCGCATCCCTCCAGTGTTCCTTCCTAAGGAAGGAACACTGGAGGGAGGAAGCAACCGAAGGTAAGCTTCGGACTCTACAGATATGGATTCCCAAAAGGGAATTGCCTAAAAAACTAGGAAAGGGTGAAAACCCCATAGAGATAAAAAATTTAAAAACGATAATGAGCAAAAGCTTTATTTGCTTCAGCCATCCGATGAGTTTCTTCACGTTTACGAATAGCATTTCCCGTATTATTGGATGCATCCATAATTTCATTCGTTAATTTTGCAACCATTTCCCGACCTGGACGACTTCTAGCTGCAGATAATAACCAACGAAGAGCTAATGCTGTTCCACGTTCCGATTTTACTTCAATAGGAACTTGATAAGTCGAACCACCAACACGACGTGCTTTTACTTCAACTAAAGGAGTGGCATTTAATACTGCTTGACGAAGAATTTCTAAAGGATCTTTTTTACCAATTTCTTCGACATTTTTCATTGCTTGATAAAATATACGATGAGCTAAAGCTTTTTTTCCCTTTTTCAAGAGATGACTAACCAGCATGGTCACTAATCTACTATCATAAATAGGATCTGGTGACATTTCACGTTTTTTTGGTCGATTTCGACGAGACATAATTAATATAATGAAAAAATAAGTATTTTTACGAATTTTTTGAAAGAGACACGACAAAAACTGTCAGGAGAGAATTTCTAATCATTGCCCATACAAAGAGTCCCTTATGAGGAACGCGTACCCTTTGGGTGCTTCGCACCTCAAAGCTTGCCTTTGAAAGCCCTTTGTACCTAGAGTCCCTATGGGATTTAAAGCGTCCTACCACTCCGGAGAGAAAGATGCCTGCACCCCATAGAGACTACACATAACCTTATGGACAGCCAATTATTCTCATACCTTCGGTGCATCGTTCCCTATTTGTAAAATTCATTAATAAAAAGAAAACATGCTTAAGTGGTAACAAATAATAATAATAATTTTATTTTTTACTACTCGATCCTTTTGTTGAAGGGCGTTTAACACCATATTTGGATCTACCTTGAACTCGATCTTTTACCCCAGAAGCATCTAAAGTTCCACGAACAATGTGATAACGAACACCAGGTAAATCTTTTACCCTTCCCCCACGAACTAAAACAACAGAATGTTCTTGTAAATTATGACCAATTCCTGGAATATACGCAGTTACTTCAAACCCAGAAGTTAAGCGAACTCGGGCTACTTTTCGTAATGCTGAATTAGGTTTTTTTGGAGTTGTTGTATAAACACGAACACACACCCCTCTTCTTTGAGGACAAGATTTCAATGCTGGCGATTTTGTTTTTTTCTGGAGTGTTTTACGCGGAGAACGAATTAGCTGTTGAGTTGTAGACATAAAGATTTCAAAAAAAAAAAAAATACAATATTGCAGAGCAATAGTTTTCAAACAAATAAAAAATTTTCAATAAAACTTTTCAAACTTTTGTGATTAGATCAGATTTTTCTAAAGTTAAAAAATTGAAAATCTTTTTTAAGTAAAAATAATGTTTAGAAGCGACTACCCAATATACTATACCATTTTCAGCAAATAGAGTAAAAATTCTACAGAATAATAATTAATATCACTAAAAAACACGCCCTCTAGGACTTGAACCTAGGACACCAGGTTTTGGAGACCTGCGTTCTACCAACTGAACTAAAGGCGCTTAAATTATAAAATTAATAAATACGACTTTGAGCCTAAAATTTGTCTTTATCTTTAGTCCCTTATTCAATAAGGGATAAAAGGACTAAAAAAACTTTTTTTCGGGATGACAGGATTCGAACCTGCGACCCTTGCATCCCAAATGCAATGCGCTACCAAACTGCGCTACATCCCGACTTATTAAAAAATAACTAAACTATTGAAATTTGTCTACTAAAGAAAATTTTAAAATTATTTTAAAATTAGAAAATTTTAAATTTATCACTAAACAATAAATTAATTCACCCATTATTTTGGGTGAATTAATTAAACAAAAAAAAGATTTTATTAAAAAGTTAAAGCATCTGGATAAAAACGATTTACTTCAATTAATAGACCAGCAAGAACACCAAACCATACAGCTGCTATTACAGGAGCTGTAGAAAGATAAGTAGTAAAATCTTTCATAAATATTTTCCCTAAAGGATTATTAATAATAAAATTGAGGGTAACTTTCACCCCTTAAATGTATGATACCTGTTTTTTTTAAGCTTGACATTTTCGGTTGAAAATTCTACAAAACTGAAATCATAAAATAAGCTTTAGTATGATATTATAAACGTAATTCTTGAGTATCCACTTTATTAGAATAAAAAAGCCAGATATTTTTCATTGATGAAAAATAAAACATAGATATGTATAATAATTAAAGATATATCCTTATTATTTTTTATTTATAATCAACTTTTTATTTCAAAATTTATTTAAAAAATAAACTTTTTAATTTACCCAAAGGCAAACTTTGCTCGTATCGTAGGATAACCTTTGATTGAACAACACTCCCAAGGTAAGCTGTGGACCCTAAAGAGTACTTACTTTCATACCGCTCATATGCAGTATAAAGTCACTTTGTTATGACCGAAGGCCTCCTCCGGGATACCCTCTGAAATTAGAATTTAAATGAGTTTGTTATAAAATTTTTTGAGAGAAAGTGGTTTAAGAAATAGTCTACGAAAAAATACCAATGAAATCTATAAATTCACAACGCCGCCGAATTTCACCTATTCCAGTTGGCGAAAAAATTGATTACAAAAATGTTGAATTGTTACGTCGCTTTATTACAGAACAAGGAAAAATATTACCTCGACGTACTAACGGGTTAACAGCAAAACAACAACGTGCAATGACTAAAGCCATTAAACAAGGACGAATTCTTGGATTATTACCATTTGTTTATACTGAAAACTAAAAAAAAAAGCATTTAGACCATGTCACCATGTCATCATTTTATATAACTAGTTTATACTCATTAAAGAATCATAAACTAGTTATAGTTTTATTAAAGAATAATGCATGCCTTCCTATTCCCGAAGAAGCTAGCTTTTAATTTAAAACTAACGTCAAAAAGCAAGTTTTGTTTACATAGTGACTAAGTGACTATTAAAAGTACCTTTGGCCCTTTAGGGCCCAAAGCTTACCTTTGGTAAACTAATTATTGGAAATCTGAATTAATTGTAAAAATGACTGTGGATCTAAAATTGCAAGTTGTGCTAATACTTTTCTATTTAATTGGATTTTATTTTTCTTTAAAGAAGAAATAAATAAATTATAAGTTAGCCCATGATCACGCACAGCTGCATTAATGCGATGAATCCATAAACTTCGAAAGTCTCTTTTTCTAGTAGCTCGATGACGATATGCATATCTTAAAGCTTTCATGGCTTGTTGATTTGCAACACTAAATAACACAGAATGAGCTCCCCGAAAACCTTCGGTTAATTGAAGAATTTTTTTATGGCGTCTTCGAGTAGAAGAACCACGTTTAACTCGAGTCATACTATAATCCTTTTTTGATAATAAAAAATTTGGGTAATAAAAAAAAAGCTATTGGATATATTTATGTTATACGAAACATCTGAAGGGCTCAAGTATCAGGAAACTAATTTGACAAAAAAAAAAAAATGTGACAAAATACGGATATATGAATAAAGGGATTGTAGCTCAATTGGTTAGAGTACCGCCCTGTCACGGCGGATGTTGCGGGTTCGAGTCCCGTCGATCTCGGATATTATAGTTTGTGTGCCGACCAGATATATTGAATTATTTTTAGAAACTACCAATCAGGTATTGATCTTGAGATCAATAACTGATTGGTAGTTTTATTATTCGTGACTTTTTTGTTGTGAAAAATCATTTAGTAAAAATGTAATAGCAAAAAAAGAATCTAATCGTGAATAAAAATCATATAGTGTTTTTTTCACAATAAAATCTAATTCCATTCCTAGAAGTTTTTCTCGAAATAATAAAAGAGTTACTAAATATGGATAAAAAAATTCATATTGACTTAAATTTTGAAAAGCTGTTTTTTGTGATTGTGTAACAATACTTAAAACGACATCTTCCTTAGCTTTTAATGATTCAGATCTAATTTCAAAATTGTAATTTTGATGATAATAAAGATCACATTTAGCTTTAAGGTCATATTTTAAAGATGGATTTTCTGACCAATCGTGTAAAATATTATTAAAGATAAACATAGGAAACGTAGCCCAACTTACAAAAGTGGTTTTGTCTTTAAATTCAATAAAATCTAGAAAAGAATCGGTTGATTTTAACGATGAAGAGAGACGACGTTTATTTAAGTTTGTCAGTTTCGAATCCAAGAAAAATGATTTTAATCCTGAATTTAAAATAGGCCAATCAGCAGTTATTAAATCAGCAATCGTTTTAGCTTGAAGATTTTCTGTTAAATTTCCAGGGGTAATCCAACGAAATAAACGATTTTTAAACACTTTTATAGATGAAATCAAAAAATAATCTGATAAAGATGAAGCAAGTAAATACGAAATATAATTTAAATGAGTAGATAGAGGGAGCAATTTAAAATATGTTCTTTCTAATAATTCTTGTACAGTAATATCTGAAACAGCTAGTGCTGATACAGGAATTAAATCAATATTCGTACTTATACCTAACTGAGTTAATTGATGTCCAAAAGACAGATTAATTAATCCTTTACTCATTTCAGAAAAAGCAGGTTGAATTCGATAAAAAGGATTTTGTATTTTTGCTAAAGTTGTTATTTGTAAAGAATTAGCTACAGATACACTTGTAATTCGTTTGATACCATGTTTTATAGTTTCAAATGTATGATAGGGTCTAGATTCATTCATAACTTTCAAAAGAGATTCATTCATAATTGCTTCTAAATAAGCACCACCTAAATTGGTTGTTAATGGAATTAAATCTGGCCAACAAATAGATGGATCTAAACCTTTCTTTTTACCATAAAGTTTTAAAATATCAATTCTAAGATGTGGACTAGGAAGTCCAAAACTAATGGAACGATCAAAGCGACCTGGTCGAATTAATGCCGGATCTAAATTTCGATTATTAGTTGCTCCAATTACAAAAATTTTTTCATTAGATTCTATTCCGTCCATTTGAACTAAAAATTCTGTTAACGCTTGTAATTTTTGTACACTTCCAGGTCCACTATTCTGTTCCTGCAATTTTTCATCAATCACACGAGTTCCGGGGGCTAAAAATAAATCTTGTCTAGAAAGACCAAAAGAGTCAATTTCATCAATAAATAAAATACATGGCGCTAATTGACGAGCTTGATAAAATAATGTGCGAATATTCAGTGCTGAACTTGACGTTAGACAAGCTGCAGCAGAGGTTGCTATAAAAGTTACATTTCCTTCACCTGCAATAGCTTCAGCTAATTTAGTTTTGCCAGTTCCAGGTGGACCAATAAATAAATAACCTTTTGGTTTATTTGATCCCTTCGGATGTCCGTAAGGTAAGGTACCTCCAGGAAGAGCGGAAAGGGGCGCAGAAGCCCAAATAGAATTTAAATCATAAAATAATTCTTTTAGATCAGGCAATAAAGCTTCAATTCCTAAAATATTGCTTAATCGCTTTTTATTGACTAAAGCTCCAACTATTTTGACCGAACTTGGAACAAATGAGTTAACACCTGAATCAATTTCATCACTTGAAGCATTTAACAGTTCAAAAATAATACTTAAAATATAAATAGAAAATAATGGAATAAAAGAACGAGTAAAAATAGAACAAGAATAAATAAGAAAATTTATGTCTTGTTGTGGATATATTTCCGAAAGCCAAAATAAACCTGAAGATACGGTAGACTTAGTTGCTGAAAGTAGAACACCATTTTTATTTCTTTCCTGTTCCTCCACCACGGAAGAGTGGTCCGTCCGTTCCAAGGAAGGAGAAGAACCTATTTTTTTCAACTGATTTTGATATGTTGTTAAGCCCAGATTTAATCGTTTTTGACCAACTGGTAACCAATCAAAATTCACAAATGAATAAATCGGATCTTGATTAATATGTAAATCAGATGAAGATGGAGACAAAGATAAGGAGAAAGTTTTAGAATTCTCAAAACTATAATCTGCTAATAAATGTGGAAATAAAGGAGTATTTATTACAAAAAGATGTGAGGATCCTATTTTCCCCGAAGGATCTTTGGTGAGATCACCTATCCCAATATTCTTTGTAAATAAGTTATATTTTTGCAATAAAAAATCTTTGGCTTTTAAATCAATTTTTCCAAAAATCGTAATGGATTGATAAATATTTTGCGTAGGTTTTGATAATTGATCATATATCGGTTTAAAGGTTTTTGTACTGATAAAGATTTTTCCATCTGAAAGTTTTATAAATCTAGACAGATCTGTTTTGTAATCTTGTGAAAAATAACGAGAAAAATCAAAATCATTCAAAAAAGATGGAACTTTTAGCGAGACCATACTAGATAATAAATGTTTTGCAAGGGAGTCCGAAAAATGGTTAGCTTTGTGCAAATTCACATCAGATAACATTCTTCTATCGTTTGCCGTTCCTTCAGGAAGCAAGCTTTGAGATGCTTCGCATCCCACAGGTACCCTAACGGATGTGCCTTCCGATCCTTTTAAATATGAAAATCCCTTCTGCACTAGGGAATCTTGTGCTCCCAGGGCTCCATATGAACGAAGTGAACATTGTGATTTTTTAAATTCTTGACGAGCAGGAAATAATTCTTGATAAACAGCAGCTTTATTTTTTCGAATATATAAAATTGGAGAAGTTGTTTGAGATAAATTATAAGCCTGAAAAGCAGCACAAAATGTTGCTAAAATAAAAATTTTTGCTGAAATAGACTCAAATTGCGGTAACGAAGAAAAATATGAAATACTCGATTTGATGCTTCCTCGTAATTCATTTTTACGATATTTTACAAAATTTCGTGTGTATAGCCATGAATAAAAAGTAATCCAACCTAGTAAACTAGATGATTCTCCCCCTGTGGAGGAATAAAACCATCGTTGAACCATAGATAGTTCTTTTGTCCCTCGGCGATCCGCAAGCAGTCCTGGAGAAGCAGAAAATCCAAATAAATGTGAAAATAAAGAACCTTTTACTTCAGCCCAAATTAGGAGAGAAAATATAAATAAATTTTGAAATGTTTTAAAATACTCTTTTTGAATCCAAGATTTTTTTAGTTCAAAACTTGAACTTATAAGTGAATGAGGACTTTTATTATAACGAATCCAATTATCATTATTAGATTGGGTTTGATTTTTTAAATAATTTTGAGAATTAGGATCAATCGAATTATTCATAGTTCACGTAATGTTTTATTAAAGGTTAAAAAAAAATACAATTAGGACAACCTTCTATACGTCCTGTTAAATAGATAGATAGGTAAGAAATACACAAAGTTTACACCCACTATAGGTATCATGACATTGTGTGATTAAACAACCATTTAAGGATTAGTAGAATCAACCTATTCGTAAAAAGTTTAATTATTAAAAAGAAATAAAAATATTAAAAAAAAGGCCGGGGAAAGAGAGATTCGAACTCTCGGTGACCGAGGCCACGCTGGTTTTCAAGACCAGTGCAATCAACCACTCTGCCATTTCCCCTTTTGTTCCCCTTGTCCAGAAGGTAATTTTGGGTGCTTTCTTCGGAACACCTCAAAGATTGACTTTGGCACTCTAAGAGCGCTCGACGATGCGAGCACAGAGGCATATCATATCGTAAATCTTAACTAACTTATGGACTGTCCATTGATCCTGTAGGGACTAAAGGTGATCTTAACAGCTCCTTTTTCTTCCTACCTTCGAATTCCGAGGAAGGGAAAAGAGAAAGCTATCGAAGCTTTCTTTCGATTGAGACGTTACTCAAAGCTTGCTTTTGATAAAAAAATTTAATTTCTTATACCAGAAGTGTTAATACAAGATTATTGCATAAAGACTTGCGTGTTACTATAATAACATAGCTCTATTTAGGATGGCTTGATTAATTCGTCTGCAAAAAAAGACTCTTCCCAAATATCATCCAAATTCTTGACGGAGCTTTAGTTGCTTTTAATTATAGAATTGAAGGCTCAAGGAACTTCACCTTGAAGATTTGATCACTAAAACTAATCAACGAAGATATTAAATTAAAAATTTTGAATGACTAGTTTAAGTTTAATAAATCTACGTCGTAAAAGCTAAGTAAAAATCTTACTGTATTATTTTTTTTTAGGAAAACATAAAATGCTTTTTCTATTTCAATTATCTGTATTTGCTTTAATTGCAGTATCTTTTTTAGTGGTTGTTGGTGTTCCCGTTGTACTTGCTTCTCCAGACGGTTGGACATCTTCTAAAAATACAGTTTTTACTGGGCTAACTTTATGGATCGTACTTGTATTTGTTGTAGGGATTTTAAATTCTTTTGTCTCATAACACAAACAAGTCGTTATTGAAAACACAAAAGGGTATGCCTGCGGGTACCCTTTGGACCCGTAGGGTCCTTTCATCCCTTCCTGTCCTAAGGGATCCGAGGAAAGGGACGAAGAGTACTCTTCACGTGCAAAGTGTAGTTTTGGTTCCCTCCTCGGAACAGGTAATCCAATGGTTAGCTTAAAGATAAAGAACCTTAGGATCTTTTATTTTGCAATTATTTGCAATTAATAGAAACTTTTCTAAAAAATTGAAAAATTAACTTGAAATTTTTGATAATTATGCAATAATTAATGGAGAGAATTTTATGCGGGTATAACTCAGTGGTAGAGTGCAACCTTGCCAAGGTTGACGTCGCGCGTTCGAATCGCGTTACCCGCTTTATTTTTTATTATTATTTTTTTTTTTTTTTGAATTAAATTTATAACTTCTTTTAATCCATTTGGTAATGTTTCTACGATTGGCCTTTTATCCTTTCTAAATTCCTAAATACAGAAGATACTACATTAGGTATGTCAATAATGACCTTTGTGCAAAACAAAAAAATTACGGGCACTAGCTTGTCGGAACCTAGGGAAATAAAATAAACAGTTAAGGTTAAAAGAAAATGGAAATGCATTCACCAATCCATGGATTGGTGAATGCATTTCCATTTTTAATTTCAGGTACCCCCTCCCTCTGGTTCCGAGGCAGACAAACTTAGGACCTAAAAGGTCCGAAGCAAAGGAAGAGAGAATAAACCTAATTAATTTTTCCCATGATTGATAACTTGATATCTCGCACGAGCTCTTTTAAAAGCTAAATTCATTTCAATTTTTTCTTTTCGACCTTCTGCTTTTTCTAATTCAGCTTTTGTTGTTAAGAAATTTTGTTCAGCTTGTTCTTTATTAATGGTACTAGCTTGTTCAGCTTCATTAACTAAAATTGTTACTTTATTATCTTTAATTAAAGCAAAACCACCCATTAAAGCAATTGGAATCCATTCTGTTGTTGTACGAACTAACATAACACCAATTTCTAATGCTGTAATCAAAGGAGCGTGATTGGTTAAAACACCCATTTGACCCGTATTTGTAGGTAAAATGATTTCTTCGGCGGAAGCATCCCAAAAAATGCGATCCGGTGCCATAATGCATATTTGTAAACTCATAAATCTATATGTTTTCAATTACTTTAATGTACCAGCTTTTGCAATAGCTTCGTCAATATTTCCAACAAGATAAAAAGCTTGTTCTGGAAGATCATCAAGCTCACCTTTTAAGATCATTTTAAAACCTTGAATATTATCAGCTAAGCTTACATATTTTCCTGGGGATCCAGTGAAAACTTCTGCTACAAAGAAAGGTTGAGATAGGAAACGTTCAATTTTTCTTGCACGAGCAACAGTACGACGATCTTCTTCAGATAATTCATCTAAACCTAAAATTGCAATAATATCTTGTAATTCTTTATATCTTTGAAGAGTCTTTTTAACAGCTTGAGCTGTTGAATAATGATCATCACCAACAATCCAAGGTTGAAGCATTGTTGAAGTAGAATCTAATGGATCTACAGCAGGATAAATACCTTTGGATGCTAGTACACGAGATAATACAGTAGTAGCATCTAAGTGAGCAAATGTGGTTGCAGGAGCTGGGTCAGTTAAGTCATCTGCTGGTACATAAACTGCTTGAATAGAAGTAATGGATCCCTCTTTTGTCGAGGTAATACGCTCTTGTAAAGCACCCATTTCTGTTGCTAAAGTAGGTTGATATCCTACAGCAGAAGGCATACGTCCTAATAAAGCGGAAACTTCTGAACCTGCTTGTACAAAACGGAAAATGTTATCAATAAACAATAACACATCTTGATTATTAACGTCACGGAAATATTCCGCCATTGTTAATGCAGTAAGACCTACACGCATACGAGCTCCTGGTGGCTCATTCATTTGTCCATAAACTAATGCTACTTTTGATTCAGATAGTTTATCAACATTAATAACTTTAGATTCTTTCATTTCCATGTAAAGGTCATTCCCTTCACGTGTTCTTTCACCAACACCGCCAAACACAGATACTCCACCGTGCGCTTTAGCAATATTGTTAATTAATTCCATAATAAGAACGGTTTTTCCAACCCCTGCACCACCAAATAAACCAATTTTACCACCACGACGATATGGAGCTAATAGGTCAACAACTTTAATACCAGTTTCAAAAATAGATAATTTAGTATCTAATTCAGTAAATGCTGGAGCTGATCTATGAATAGGTAATGTTTTTGAATTTGCTACAGGTCCTAAATTATCTACAGGTTCACCTAATACGTTAAAAATTCTACCTAAAGTAGCTTCACCTACTGGTACACTTAAAGGAGCTCCAGTATCCATAACGTCCATACCACGCATTAAGCCATCAGTAGCACTCATAGCAATTGCACGTACACGGTTGTCACCTAACAGTTGTTGAACTTCACAAGTAACGCTTAATTCTTGACCTGCTTCATTACGACCTTTAATTAGAACTGCGTTATAAATATTTGGCATTTGACCAACGGGAAATGCAATATCCATTACGGGGCCAATAATTTGTGTAATTTTTCCAATATTTTGAGTCTTTCTATCTGTAGTAGATTTAATCATAAAAAATTCAACTTTTTGTTTTGCTTCCCTCCTTCGTTAGGATGGAAAGGATGCAAAGAAAATAGATCCTCACACTCATTCATGGCTAGGTCCCTTCTCTCTTTGGTGTTCCTTCCTGTCCCTCCAGAGAGACAAGCTTAGGCAATGTATTGTCATACCTTCGACCCTAAGGGATCCAAGGAAAAGAATGTAACCAACGATTACCTACCTTCTAAAGGACAAGCTAGGTAGACTGGGTAACCCTCTCCAGTTATAAAATGTTCGGTCAATCGATGATGCATGTCATCAATAAAAAAATTTTAAGATTTTTACAATTCTTAAAAGTGTTCTCGATCAATAAATGAAATTTCTTTTTTACCTTTAAAGACTGAAGTGCACCCTGTAAGGAGGCATATAAATTTTTTATTCTGACAGGGTATCTAAACCTAAAACTTGTTCTTCGGATTAACGGGTATTCTTCAAGTATTTTAAATACCATCTAGAAATTTAGCAAAAATGAAATTGATCACATATTACCATAGAAAAGAAGCTATGGTATACCAAAGCGATAACTTAACAAAAAATAATTTTTTAATTTACTTTTAAATTTTTAGCAATCTATAGGTCCTAATTAATTGATCGACTCCTTCTTGCTAATCCGTAATTCCTTTGGAAGGCGAGATCTGGAAATAGATCTCTAGTTTGTCAGAGATAACCTACTGGTGTCTGTTGGGCTTCGAGGACTCAAGATTCACCTTTGAATTTAAAGAATATCCAAAAGTAATTAATATAGTTGCATTTTTTTTTCTAAAAATAAGTCTCAAATATTCTCTATTCTTAGATTCGAAAGACTGGTATATTGAAGATTAGACTGAACAATGATTTAGAAAACTTATAGGTTTTTAAACCATAGATTCCTTTTGGTTCCCTAGGGTTCCAAAGGCAAGCTTTGAGGTGCGAAGCACTCCAAAGGAACTAATTCCCTGTTCACCCTTATTTTGCAGCAGTTTATTAATATTTAAAATTACTTCTTTTTGCACGGAGAAATCAATTCAATGGCACCAAAAACTGAAACCAAAGCAACCGCTGGCTTTAAAGCTGGGGTAAAAGATTATCGTTTAACTTACTACACGCCTGATTACCAAGTTAAAGAAACTGACATCTTAGCAGCTTTCCGAATGACTCCTCAAGCAGGAGTTCCACCTGAAGAAGCTGGTGCAGCAGTTGCAGCTGAATCTTCCACTGGTACATGGACTACAGTTTGGACAGATGGTTTAACTAGCCTTGATCGCTATAAAGGTCGTTGCTATGATATCGAGCCAGTTCCTGGTGAAGATAATCAATATATTGCATATATCGCTTACCCTATTGATCTTTTTGAAGAAGGTTCTGTAACAAACCTATTTACTTCCATTGTAGGAAACGTATTTGGTTTCAAAGCTCTTCGCGCTCTACGTTTAGAAGATCTTCGTATCTCTGAAGCTTATTGCAAAACTTTCCAAGGTGCTCCACACGGGATCCAAGTTGAACGTGACAAACTTAATAAATATGGTCGCAGTATGTTAGGCTGTACTATTAAACCAAAATTAGGTTTATCTGCTAAAAATTATGGCCGTGCTGTGTATGAATGTTTACGTGGTGGTTTAGATTTTACTAAAGATGATGAAAACGTTAACTCTCAACCATTTATGCGTTGGAGAGATCGTTTCCTATTTACTGCTGAAGCTATTTATAAAGCTCAAGCAGAAACTGGTGAAGTTAAAGGTCACTATTTAAACGTGACTGCAGGTACTAGTGAAGAAATGATCAGACGTGCTGAATATGCTGCTGATCTAGGTATGCCTATTATTATGCATGACTATATTACTGGTGGTTTTACTGCAAATACTAGTTTAGCTAAATATTGTCGTGAAGCTGGTTTACTTCTTCACATCCACCGTGCAATGCACGCAGTTATCGATAGACAAAGAAATCACGGTATTCACTTCCGTGTACTTACAAAAGCTCTTCGTTTATCTGGTGGTGACCATCTTCATTCTGGTACTGTTGTAGGTAAATTAGAAGGTGAACGTGAAGTTACTTTAGGTTTTGTTGACTTAATGCGTGATGCACGTACTGAGAAAGATAGAAAACGTGGTATTTATTTTACTCAAGACTGGGCTTCTCTACCTGGTGTTTTACCTGTTGCTTCTGGTGGTATTCACGTATGGCATATGCCAGCACTTGTAGATATCTTCGGTGACGATGCTTGTCTTCAATTTGGTGGTGGTACTTTAGGTCACCCTTGGGGTAATGCTCCAGGTGCTACAGCAAACCGTGTAGCTCTAGAAGCTTGTACTCAAGCTCGTAATGAAGGTCGTGATTTATCTCGTGTAGGTAATGACGTTATTCGTGCGGCTTGCAAATGGTCTCCTGAATTAGCAGCTGCTTGTGAAGTTTGGAAAGAAATCAAATTTGAATACGATACTATTGATAAACTATAAATTTTATTGTTTGTCTCTAAATTAAAAAATCTTGCATTTTTATACGTTTCTTTATTCTTCGAGTCCTTACTAAAATGCAAATTATAATTTATAGAAGACGGTAATTTTTTATAAGAGTATGTAAGAAACTGTTAGGTTTCATCTAACAGTTTCTTACATACTTTTTTTTAGTATTTAATTATTTTTTATTTATTTAAAGGTTTGTAGCTCAGTGGACTAGAGCGCAGGTTTCCGAAACCTGGGGTCGAGGGTTCAATTCCCCCCATACCTAAATAAAAGATACTCAAATTTCTTGGGAAATTTGAATACCCTATTATCAGAGTAATTGTGTTATAAAAAAAAATATTTAAGGTTTGGTTGGACAGTTGTGACCATCAGATATCCTTTGAAGTGTAAAATTTTTTATTCTTTTTTCAATATAACTTATAATGTAAGAAATGCATTCAGTTGGGCTTGAACCAACGATGTCCTATTACGGATACGCATTATGAGTGCGCTGCCTTCAACCCCTCGGCCATGAATGCATCAACTTTAGTATTTAGTATAGTAGGTCAGGAAGGAGCCTATGTCACATAATAACTTATTTTTTAATCATTTCTATTTTTAACGCACTTAAATAACATAGTATTATTAATAAGCTTTTTAGCAAATAGACGCTTTTTAAATTTAATGACTTCAACTTATACTAACGGTATGACTACCCCCCAAAGGGGATCAAAACTATTTCATACATAAATATTTTCTATTTTTCGGTGTATAAATATTGAAGTCATTCTAGTCTTTTTTAATTTTCTTCCTGTAAACGGCCAGTAATTTTTAACCAATTTTGTGCTTCAATATAATTTGTAGGCGCTAATCGAATTGCTTCTTTCCAATAGTCAGAAGCTTTATCTAAGAGAATCTCAGATGCTTCAATTTCACCTGCTTGAATTGCTTGTTCAGCTCGATAATGATAAATTACTGCAATATTATTCAATGCTTGTGGTAATGATGGGTTTCGTTCTAAAGCTTGATAATAGTACTCTAATGCTTTTGTGTGATCACCATTACTTGTATGAATTAACCCAATATTATAAAGAATATAACTACGATCATATGCATCAACCTCTAAGCGCATTGCTTCGTAATAATTTTGCAAAGCTTCAGCGTATTCTCCTTCTGCTTGAGCGGACATCCCGTCTCGATAATACGCAAAAGCTTCTTTTTCACGTTTACTTGTTGGTAACACTTTTAATAGAATATCTGCAACTACAGTAAATGTTTTATCGATGAAATTATCATTTCGTTGAGAACGTGGCATTTTTTATGTATCCAGTAGGAACTGCATTAAATTTTATTTGTATAAATTAATCTTTTAAGGTCAATACAACTGCTATAAATATATTTTTTTTATCTCATTATTAAGAATTAATAACATTTATATATTTTTAATTTTTATTGATAAATCTAAATAGAGCTAGAATTTATTTTGTATAGGTTTTTGACAAAAGATGTTACTAAAATTGAATTTGATCTCAATTTTTTTTTCCAATTTCTTGTTAAAACTCCTTTTTAGTTAAATATTCCTTAAATAATAAAAAAAATTCTTAATAATATTATAATCTAGAATTATTTTAATTTGTAAAAAAAAAAGAAACTCTTTATTTCTTTTTTTGGGCTTTACAAACTAATGAAAGCGGTTTAGACTTTAACCCATAAGTATGCTTTTCGTATTCCTTTGAGGAATATCTCAAAGCTTGTCGTTGAGGAACCCTTGGGTGCGAAGCAACCGAAGCTTGCCTTCGGTAGATTATATTTATTCATTTGTTGTCTTTTTAGTATTTTTATTGTTATTTTATGTTTTATTTTTTCCGTGATCTTAGGGAGTGTGGTTTACATGCCAGTCATCGATATGATTGATTTAGTCAAATACCCAGTTTTGACAGAAAAAGCTAGTCGACTATTGGAAAATAACCAGTATACTTTTGATGTTGATTTAAAAATGACTAAAACTTCTATTAAAGAAGTTTTAGAAACTTTCTTTAAAGTAAAAGTAGTTTCGGTAAATACTCACCGTCCTCCTTCTCGTAAACGTAGACTTGGACAATTTCAAGGATATCGTGCACAAAAGAAACGTGTCATTGTAACGTTAAAATCTGGTGATTCAATTGCTCTTTTTCCAAATAGTTAAATAATTTTAGCTATAAGACTTTAGCTCAATAAAAATTTTTAAATTTTTATTTTACTTTTGCGTGAATGACTTTTTAATAAGTAAATTTCGCCTTGTTTATTTTTATATTAAACTTTTATGGGTATTCGCATTTACAAGTCCTATACACCGGGTACTCGCAATCGATCTGTTTCTGATTTTTCAGAAATTACCGAAATAAGACCCGAAAAATCCTTAACTTATTATCGTCATTCTTCGAATGGTCGAAATAATAGAGGTATTATTACAATTCGTCATCGTAGTGGTGGGCATAAAAAACTATATCGTATTATTGATTTTCGACGTGATAAGTATAATATTTTAGGCCAAATTCTTACTATTGAATATGACCCAAATCGAAATGCTCGAATCGCGTTAGTTCAGTATGAGGATGGAGAAAAACGTTATATTTTACATCCAAGAAGTCTAAATGTAGGTGATACTATTATTTCTGGAAATGAAGTGCCTATTCTTTTAGGAAATTCGTTACCTTTAACTAACATTCCATTAGGAACAGAAGTGCATAATATTGAATTACATCCGGGCCAAGGGGGTCAATTAGCTCGTGCAGCGGGTGCGGTTGCACAAATTGTTGCTAAAGAAGGAAAATTTGTTACATTGCGATTACCTTCCGGTGAAGTAAGACTTGTTTTAAAATCTTGTTGGGCAACAATTGGCCAAGTTGGGAATTTAGAACTAATTAATTTAACTATGGGGAAAGCTGGACGAAATCGTTGGTTAGGTAAACGTCCTCATGTTCGTGGAAGTGTAATGAATCCAGTAGATCATCCACACGGGGGCGGTAAAGCACGAGCACCTATTGGTCATCCAGGTCCATTAAGTCCATGGGGAAAACCTACTTTAGGTAAAAAAACACGTCATAAGAATCGATATAGCGATCTTTTAATTGTTCGTCGTCGAAAATCTTCGTAAAAAAGTCTAAAGGATTATTTATATGTCTCGTTCTTTAAAAAAAGGTCCTTTTGTTGCTGATCATCTTTTAACAAAAATTGAGCGTTTAAATGTAAAAGGCGAAAAACAAGTTGTAACAACTTGGTCACGCGCTTCTACGATTGTTCCTCTTATGATTGGACATACTATAGCTGTATATAATGGAAAAGAACATCTTCCAATATTTATTACTGATCAAATGGTAGGTCATAAATTAGGAGAATTTTCTCCAACTAGAATTTTTCGTGGTCATGTTAAAAGTGATGCCAAAACTCGTCGTTAGAAGAATTTTTAGAAAAATTTTGTTATTCACAGGATATCTTATGGGAATATGGATTTTATCCATAGTAAAAAATTACCCTACGGGCATCTTTATGTGCTTAAGCACTAGAGGGCCAAAGATATAATGCAATTTTTCTATCATAAATAGTGTTTTAAAAGGGTCAGAGATCTTCCCAGAAAGGGGATTCTGGATTTTACATCAAAGGTCGTAAGTTAGACCTTAACTTTTCTTTAATCTTGTATATAAATAGATCAAATATTTATTCTCTTTAGGTTGCTTTGCACTATTGAGTTACATATTTTTTTTTGGAAATTTTTTATAAAAAAACTATTTTATGAATTCTGCTCAAAGCTCAAACCTTGAAGCAAAAGCTTTTGCAAGGTATATTCGGATGTCTCCTAATAAAGTTAGAAGAATATTAGAACAAATTAAGGGTCGTTCTTATGAAGAAGCTTTAATGATTTTAGAATTTATGCCATATCGTGCTTGTGAACCTATTCTTAAAGTTTTATATTCAGCAGCAGCAAATGGAAAACATAATTTAGGGTTAAATAAATCTAGTCTTTCTGTAAGTGAAGCTCGCGTTGATCAAGGGCCAGTTATGAAACGTTTTCGTCCACGTGCACAAGGAAGAGGATTTCCTCGATTAAAACCTACTTGTCATATTACAATTGGTTTACGTGCAGATGCATAATTAGGGTACCTAAAGACTTAGCTTTAGCCAAGGTTTATTTACATACCTAAAGACAAATTTTGGACGTTTGGCTATTTTGTCCAAAAGGGAATGTCTTACCATATCTTACCGGGCATAATTTTTTATTGTCATTTTATATATTTCTTCATATTTATTCATTTATGTTGCGTTTCTTTGGGCTGTAAACAGTTTCAAAGTCTGTCTTTAGTCCCTTCGGTGCAAAGATTGCTTTCTAAGGAAGGCGCTCCAATGAACAATCGAAGTGTGTCTTTGGGATGATGAACTCTTTTTGAATGAAATTTATATTTTTATTTCAACTTTTTTTACCCCTTTAGGTGCGAAGCCCCTAAAGCTTGCCTTCCTCGGAACCGGAGGGATTAAAAAAAAATATATAGAAAGGATTTTTTAAGCCCTTTCACTATGGATTCAATGTTATTTTATGGGACAAAAAATACATCCTCTCGGTTTTCGACTTGGGATTACCCAAGCTCATCGTTCACATTGGTTTGCTAAAGCTTCGGAATATCCTCAGCTGTTTTTAGAAGATTTAGAAATTCGTCAACTTATTGAATCCAAATATGCCGAAGCTGGTATTGCTCGTTTAGAAATACAACGAAAAGCTGATAGAATTGAAATTTCTTTAAAAACAGCCAAACCGGGTATTTTAGTTGGGCGTTCTGGAACTGGAATAGAGACACTTCGAAAAGAATTACAAGAAAAACTTTTAAATCGTCGACAAATTGCAATTCATGTTTCAGAAATTGCAAATCCCGATGCGGAATCTTCTTTACTTGCAGAATTTATTGTACAACAATTAGAAAAACGAACTCCTTTTCGACGTGCCGTACGTCAAGCAATTCAACGTGCACAACGTGCGGGTGTGGAGGGAATTAAAGTTCAAGTATCTGGGAGATTAAATGGTGCAGAGATTGCTCGAAGTGAATGGATTCGAGAAGGTCGAGTTCCATTACATACACTTCGTGCTGATATTGATTATTCTTATAGTCGAGCTCAAACCATTTATGGTGTACTTGGTGTTAAAGTTTGGATTTTTAAAGGTGAAATTATTCCAGCATTAAGTAAATCAGCAAAAAGTAATGTACCATTAAGTCCTACTTTATAATTAACAATATTGTTCTTTTTTTTAGAAAGAATAGAAAGAAAAAGGTACTTCGAGTAATTAAAGCCACTCCTTAATTACTTTTTAATCAATTTCAAGAGTTCTTTATGGTTCCATAAGAAATACGTCTTTTTTCAATTATAATTTGCATTATTTTTGACCATTACCTTTGGTGCAAAGGTCGTCAAGAGTAACCCAACGGGCAGCAGAGGAAAGAGGTAAGATTTAATAGACTTTTAATTAATTTTAGGTTTATTTACATACTTTAGTTTTCATTATTTACAGAAAGGATATTTTATCTTTTCTAAATAATTAAAATTAATTTTAATTTCTGTAGTTATTTTCGATTTTTAGAGAATTTCCTATTTTTGTTACGTTACAAAAGAATACTATGTTAAGCCCAAAAAGAACAAAATATCGTAAGCACCATCGAGGTCGTATGAAAGGAATGGCCAATCGTGGTCATACAATAGCTTTTGGCACCTTTGGTTTACAAGCATTAGAACCTGCTTGGATTACTTCGCGTCAAATAGAAGCTGGTCGTCGTGTATTAACACGATATGCCAAAAGAGGTGGGCGTTTATGGATTCGGTTATTTCCCGATAAACCAATTACAATGAAGCCTGTCGAAACACGTATGGGGTCAGGAAAAGGTGCGCCAGAATATTGGGTTGCAGTAGTTCGACCTGGCAAGATTTTGTATGAAATCAGTGGCATTCCTGAAAAAACAGCTCGCGAAGCTATGCGAGTTGCATCTTATAAAATGCCTGTAAAAACTCAATTTGTGTTACAAGAAATTAAAAATTTGAATCCTAATACAAAGATACTCTCTTAGTTCTAAAGGGGTGAAGAACTATTGTTTTTTTCTTGCTCCTTAAAGATATAAATGACCAAAAAGGATTACTAAGGTATGCCAATATAAATATTATTATGAATAAATAAAGTTTATTCTATATTTCCGGAGGGTCTTTGATTTTTATGAGCATAAATTGTGTAATAATTTTCTTATTTAAGTCCTTTTTGGTATTAAATACTTCTTTTGGGTTCTTGAAAGTGAGAAAATCAGATCCTTAAAAACAAGATCTGCAGATGTCCGTAAAGTATAAAGTACTTTTCGAATGTAAAGTTGACGTCTGGACAATAGCTCCAAAGTTAGTTTTTGATCCCTTTTGGTGCGAAGGTTAGTATTGACATACCTAAAGTTTACCTTTAGGGAATTGATTGTGGGGTGCAGTTAGGTTTAACCCTATTTAAAGAAGGAGATTTTTATTTATGATTCAACCTCAATCGTATCTTAATATCGCTGATAATACCGGTGCTCGTAAAATTATGTGTATTCGTGTGTTAGGTGGCAGTAATAAAAAATATGCACAAATAGGTGATGTTATTATTGGTGTTGTAAAAGAAGCAGTTCCTAATATGACCTTAAAAAATTCTGATATTGTTCGTGCTGTTATTGTTCGAACATCTAAATCTTTACGACGTGATAATGGAATGTTAATTCGTTTTGATGATAATGCAGCTGTTGTGATAGCTAATGATGGGAATCCTAAAGGAACTCGTGTGTTTGGTCCAGTTGCTCGTGAACTACGCGATCGCAATTTTACAAAAATTATTTCATTAGCACCTGAAGTAATTTAATGGGTACAGATCTTAAATTTCAAAATTTGAACTAATTTATGATTTGTGTAGACCTTGTGCTTTTTTTTTTTTTATTTAAATTCTTTTAATTGCAATATATATTTATGGCACAACGATTAAAACTCTTTTATTTACAAAAAGTGCTTCCAAAATTAAAAAAGGATTTTCAGTTTTCTAATACTCATCAAGTTCCACAAGTAATAAAAGTTGTTATTAATCGAGGTCTTGGTGATGCTGGGCAAAATGCTAAAACTTTAGACGCTTCTTTAAAAGAAATTAGTATTATTGCTGGTCAAAAACCCGTAATTACTCGTTCAAAAAAAGCTGTAGCAGGTTTTAAAATTCGTGAAAACATGCCTATTGGCTTAGTTGTAACTCTTCGTGGAGAAAGAATGTATGCTTTTCTCGATCGATTGATAAATTTAGCATTACCACGAATTCGCGATTTTCAGGGAATTAGTCCAAAAAGTTTTGATGGTCATGGTAACTATAGTTTAGGTCTCGAAGAACAATTAATGTTTCCAGAAATTGATTATGATCAAATTGATCAAATTCAAGGGATGGATATTTCTATTGTAACAACATCCAAAAATGATGAGGAAGGGTTAGCTCTTTTAAAAGAGTTAGGGATGCCTTTTCGTGTATCTTAAATGAAGGAGTTCTAATGGTTAATGATACGATTAGTGATATGATTACGCGTTTACGAAATGCGAATATTGTTAAAATTCAAGCAGTTAACATACCATCTACAAAAATGACTAGAAGTGTTGCTCAAATTCTTTATTCTGAAGGATTTATTGAGTCTTTTGATCAAACAACAGATCCAACTCAATTGGTTCTTCGACTTAAATATAAAGGAAAAAAGCGAATTCCTTACATTACAACTTTAAAGCGAATTAGTAAACCTGGAATGCGTGTTTATATTAACCATCATGATATTCCAAAAATTCTTGGTGGTATTGGAATTGCTGTTTTATCAACATCTGAGGGAATTATGAGTGATCGAACAGCGCGACAAAAAGGTTTGGGTGGTGAAATTTTATGCTATATTTGGTAGCTTATTTTTCTATTATTTATTGGTCAAAGTTTTACCCCAAATCCTTGAGGTGCGAAGGTCATATATTAAGATACTTAAAGTATGTGTTTAGGATCAATTTTTTTCTAGGAACCTATTCTTCCTCCATATTGAAAAATATTGCACTCGAAAAGTATTCGTAGAATACCTTACGGTTCCAAAGGGAAGCTTTGCGGCGCAGAGCACCCAAAGGAATCCTTTGTCCCAATGGGAATAATGCAAATGATAATTGAAGGAACACGTGTTTAAAAAATAAATTTTCTTCATTTTTTTATCCAATCAGGGGGAAGTTAGATGAATCAAGAAAAACAAGATCTTATTGAAATGGAAGGAGTAGTTATTGAATCCTTACCAAATGCAATGTTTCGAGTTAAATTGGATAATGAATTTTTAGTGTTAGCACATATTTCGGGCAAAATACGAAAGAATTATATTAAAATTCTTTTGGGTGACCGTGTAACTGTAGAGTTAACACCTTATGATTTAACTAAAGGTAGAATTACTTTTCGACGGCGTAATAAGCAATAAAGAATATGTTCCAAAGGGATCTACGGTTGTTTTCTTTTGTCCCATCGGGACGGAAATGATTAATCTACCTGCGGTCTTTCATTCTTTTTAGTAATTAAATTCATTTCCCTACAAAGGGTAAATATTTTTTAGGTTTTTTATTTATGAAAGTACGAGCTTCTGTTAAAGAAATTTGTGAGAAATGTCGAGTTATTCGTCGACGAGGTCGAGTTATTGTTATTTGTATCAATCCAAAACATAAACAACGTCAAGGATAATTGCTTTTTTTTTTAGCACGTCTTATGGATCCTTAAAAGGACACTCAAAGGTATGTTTTGGGCTTCCATGGAGGCCCAAAAGGTCACTTTTGGGTAATATTCCTTTAAGGGTTTAAAAACCCTTTTTCTCAAAAATAAATTTATATTATGGCCAAAGCAAAAACTGTTCGCAAAACTGTCACTCGAAAGGTGAAAAAACGTATTCCTAAGGGTGTTGTTCATATACAAGCTACTTTTAATAATACTATTGTAACTATTAGTGATCCTCAAGGTGGTGTTGTTTCTTGGGCATCCGCTGGAAGTTGTGGTTTTAAAGGTGCTCGTAAAGGAACGCCATTTGCTGCTCAAATGGCTGCAGAAAATGCTGCGCGTGTTTCTTTAGATTCTGGAATGCGTCAAGTTGAAATTATGGTAAGTGGGCCAGGTGCAGGTCGTGAAACTGCTATTCGATCTATTCAAGCTGTTGGTTTAGGAATTAGTCTTATTCGAGATATTACACCTGTTCCACATAATGGGTGTCGACCTCCTAAAAAAAGACGAATTTAATTTTCGGTTTAATCCAAAAAGCATCTTCGTTACCAGAGGGTATTCTTCAGGTATTTTTACGGAAAAATAAATTATATTCTTTTTCTAAATGTACCTATTGGTCTATCTTCATTACAAGGCCGGCCCTCTGGAGTTTCTGCTTCATCTCTTTGGAAGGGAGGCAGAAAGGGTTTACTTCCAATTTTTATCACTTGTAGTTTTAGGAGGGAATTTTATGAGTTCTTCTCTTACTTTTGAATATTTAGATTCCCAAATAGAAAGTAAACGCAGTCTTTATGGCCGATTTAGTCTTGCACCCTTAAATCCAGGTCAAGGTATTACGTTAGGAAATTCCTTGAGACGTACATTATTATCTGATTTAACTGGTGTAGCAATTACTTATGTTCAAATATTGGGCATTAATCATGAATTTGCTACTATTCCTGGGATTCGAGAATCTGTTTTAGAAATTCTTTTAAATTTAAAACAAATTATTTTTAAAATAGATTCTTTATTTGATCAACCACAGCGAGCTTTTTTACATTTTGAAGGTCCAGGAAATGTGCTTGCAGGAATGATTCAATTGCCGAATACAGTTAAATTAGTAGATCCTTTTCAACATATTGCAACAATTGTTTCAGAAACAACTTCGTTTGATTTAGTTTTAACATTAGAAAAAGGGGAGGGATATCAACTTGCTGATATTTACAAAGGATCTTTAATTTCTTTAGATTCTTTACCTTTAGATGCTATTTTTATGCCTGTGACACGTGTCAATTATACTGTCGAAAAATTTTCTCTTCATGATTTATATAAAGAAAAATTATTATTAGAGATATGGACTAATGGAAGTATCCAACCTAGACAGGCTTTAAATGATGCTAGTAACAGTCTTATCAATTTGTTAACATCTTTGAAGGATACTCCATTAGAGAACCCAATTCAATCATTTGACTCTTTACCTATTACTAATCTCAATCAAATTTTGATTGAAGAATTAGAATTATCTGTTCGTGCTTACAATTGTTTAAAACGTGCTAATATTCATACAATTTCGGATTTATTAGGTTATTCTTCCGAAAATCTTTTAGAAATAAAAAATTTTGGACAAAAATCTGCTGATGAAGTCATTGAGGCATTAAAAAGTCGATTTAATATTTCTTTACATCACGAATAGTTTTTTTTTGAATTTATATTATCCGAAGGATATCACTTCGTTTATTCTTTAGGAGTTTTTTATTTTTGTGAATATTACATTATCCGCAAACCAATATTTAGGGACTGGGCGACGAAAATCTGCAATTGCTCAAGTTCGATTAATTCCAGGAACTGGAGAAATTACTATTAATGGTCAATCTGCTGGGATTTATATGCAATATAATCCGTCATATTTAAATTCTATTCGAGGACCTTTAGATACTTTAGGTTTAGAAAAAAGTTATGATACAGTTGTTAAAGCTTCAGGAGGAGGGTTAACAGGGCAGGCAGAAGCAATTAAACTAGGTGTAGCCCGAGCGTTATGTCAAATAGATCTAGCTAATAGATCACCTTTAAAAGCAGAAGGTTTTTTAACAAGAAATCCTTTGCGTAAAGAAAGAAAAAAATATGGTTTGAAAAAAGCCCGGAAATCTCCTCAATACTCCAAACGTTAATTATTTTTTATTTTTTGTTCAATGATATCCGAACGTATTAATTATTAATCTTGACTTATTATTCGTTTAATTCTACGATAACACTAGATTAAAAACAATAATAAGTCTTTTTTAACAATTTAGGAAGAAATTACTTTAAAAAGTACTTTTCCTTGCATTGGCTTAAAAATTGTAATTTTGAATCTAAATTTTTTCAAAAAAACTTTTTTATTATCATAATACTTATTTTTGATTAATATTATTTTTTATAGAAAAAAAGGTTTTTGTTACTTTGGACAAAATAAACCTTTGGTCCTTTAGGGTCCAAAGCTTGCCTTTGGTTTTACAAATTAATCAAAATAAGTTTTTAAAAGGAAAATTTAAAAATGTCTGCAGCTACTAATGAAATTCTTGAGAAACTAAAATCTATTACTCTTTTGGAAGCCGCTGAATTAGTTTCTCAAATTGAAGAAACTTTTGGTGTAAGTGCTTCTGCACCTGTAGGAGGTACTTTTGCAGTACCGTCCGCAACATCGGTAGCCCCTCCAGCTTCTACAGAAACAGTTGAAGAAAAAACTCAATTTGATGTGATTATTGAGGAAGTTCCAGCAGCTAAACGCATTGCTGTAATTAAAGTTGTTCGTTCATTAACAACTTTAGGCCTAAAAGAAGCCAAAGATTTAATTGAATCTGTGCCTAAAGCTGTCAAAGAAGGTATTTCTAAAGAAGATGCTGAAAATGCAAAAAAACAACTGGAAGAATCTGGTGCTAAAGTAACTATTAAATAGTCTTTTTAAGGACTGAAGGGTATTGGGTACTCTTTGAGTGGTCAATCCCTTTTTTCCCTTTTTTAGGTATATTTATATACTTATAGTTTTTATTATTTAGTTATTACTTACCTCATACTAGTTTTTGCTTTCTTTATTTAACATATTAAATAAAGAAAGCAGGTCTTATTTAAAAAAATAATTAAAATAAACCTAATGTTAAAGAAATATCAATTGGTAATGTTGCACCAATTCCTAACCAAATAGCTGTTACTGTTCCTAGTAAGAATACTGTTGTAGCAACAGGTCGACGGAATGGGTTTTGAAATTTATTTATATTTTCAATAAAAGGAACAGTTAATAAACCGGCTGGAACAGCTGCCATTAAAGCAACCCCTAATAATTTATTTGGAACAGTTCTTAATAATTGAAATACTGGGAAAAAATACCATTCCGGTAAAATTTCTAATGGTGTTGCAAATGGATTTGCTGGTTCGGTAAGTAATGATGGTTCTAAAACAGCTAAACCAATACAAGATGCAAAGGTTCCTAAAATAACAACAGGAAAAATATAAAGTAAATCATTAGGCCAAGCAGGTTCACCATAATAGTTATGACCCATACCTTTTGCTAATTTAGCTCGTAATACGGGATCATTTAAATCCGGTTTCTTTGTAACTCCCATAAAATTCTCCTTTGAATAATGCTAATTTTATATTTTAGAAAAGATAGAAGTGACCCTTTGGGTTTTTGCTTAAAACTTGCCTCTTTTTGGGTAGCGTCGCTAAAGCTGCATCTGTAGATATTCTAAAATACGTCCTTAGTTTTCTTTAATATCACTTTTGAATAAAATATAATTTTTATTCTTTTAGTTCTAAAGATAAGCGTCGATTGCTGTGCACTCGTATAGTACCGAAGGGATCATAGATACTTTCTATATAGTTATTGAATTTTTGTATTTTAAAATTCTTATATTTATAGATGTTAGTTATAAAGGTCCTGAAATACCTTGTTTACGAATCATTAAAAAGTGCATTAGCATAAATGCAGCTGCTAATAATGGTAAAACAAAAGTATGTAAACTATAAAAACGTGTTAATGTTGATTGACCCACACTTACACTACCACGTAATAGTTCTACTAGTGGTGCCCCAATTACTGGAATTGCATCAGGTACTCCTGTCACAATTTTTACAGCCCAATATCCTACTTGGTCCCAAGGTAATGAATATCCGGTAACACCGAAAGAAACAGTAATTACAGCTAAAATAACACCTGTTACCCAAGTTAATTCACGAGGTTTTTTAAATCCACCGGTTAGATAAACACGAAAAACGTGTAAAATCATTGATAATACCATCATAGATGCAGACCATCTGTGAAGAGATCGAATTAACCAACCAAAATTTACGTCAGTCATTAAATATTGAACAGAAGTAAATGCTTCTGTAACGGTTGGACGGTAATAAAACGTCATTGCAAAACCTGTGGCTACTTGAATTAAGAAACAAGTAAAAGTAATACCACCTAAACAATAAAAAATATTAACATGTGGTGGTACATATTTGCTTGTAACATCATCTGCAATTGCTTGAATTTCTAAACGTTCTTGAAACCAATCATATACTTTGCCCATAAACTTGAGTTCCTTAAGCTAAATAGACTCGCAGTTAAACTAGAACAGCACCATAATTAAATAATGTAACAATTCATTTTATTAAAAATAAACTTTTTTAGATTAAAAAAGAATACATGTTCTCATAGTTCAAAATATTCTATTCTTTTTGATAATAATGCAAAATATTATTTAGAGAATATACGTTTGAAAATGTACACTTTAGTTAAAAGGATACTTGTTACTTAAAGAAGTTTATTATTAAATTAGCGGTTTGGTTCTTGAGTTTAAAAATTTTCTTTATTTATAAATAATATTTTTTATTTTTTAAACCCCACTTTTAATATTATTTTAACATTTATTTAATAAATTCTATTTTAATTAAAAAAAACTAAATTTCTAGTAGCTAGATAATCTGTATTTAGAGACTCTTTAGCTACTAGAAATTTAGTTTTTAGGAGATTCCACTACTTGCCCAACTTACGTCAATATTATCAAGAAGTACTTCAGTATTGTAAATTTCTAAAATAATGATTAAAAAAATTGCAAATAAACCCATAAAGACACCCATTAGAACAGTTGTTCCCCAACCTGGGGCAACTTTCCCATATTCAGAATTTAATGGTTTTAATGCGGTTCCTAATGCGGTAACTTTTCCTCCGCCAATCGGTGCTTTTGCTCGTGTAGTGATGCCTGTTGCCATAGCTTTAAATAATGTTTAATTTGGATTTTGTTGACTTTCCGATATATTATAAATTAAACGCGTGTTCCTTCAATTAGAATTGTTATTCCCTTCTTTTTTCTCTTCTTTCATAGAAAGAACAGGACTGTAGGGATCTAATATTTTTTAATATAGAGGAAAGCTTTATTTTCAATCTTATCTTTATTAATGTATGATAGACACTCCAGCTTTTCTTTTTGCAATTTTTGTAGGCTCACTTGTTCTAAGTATTACTGGTTATGCTGTTTACACAGGTTTTGGTCCACCATCTAAAAATTTGAGAGATCCTTTTGAAGAACATGAAGATTAAAACTTTTTTTTATCCCTCTGGACACTAGCTCCAAAATTTACCTCTTCCGCGGAAGGGGTACTCAAAATAATTGAAGTCCTTTGATCTCAATATTTCAGAGTTCAAGTATGGTAGTTTCTTTGTCTCTACATAACCCGATGATTTTAAGAAACTTCGGGTTACTTTGAACCCGAAGTTTACCCTTTTCCATCTTAAGGGATAAGGGACTGAAATATTAATCTACAAATATAAGGTCGATATACATCAATCTTATTTCGCAATACGAGGAGGTTCTCTAAAGAAAATTGCAAAGAAAATAATACCTAAAGTTCCAACTAATAAGAAAGTATAAACAAGTGCTTCCATGATTTTATTAAGGTTTGTTAATGAGATTTATGACTAAAAGTCAATTCTTGGAAAGTCTTTTTTTCCCTAAAGGCAAACTTTAGAGCTTTGTGCCTAAAGGTACCCATTGGGTTTTCTTCCGAGGAAGACCCGTAGGGGACTCTTCGAGTTTGCTCAAAGCTCGTAAGTTCGTTTTGGATTTCAACAAAACATTGAAAACTTATAAAGCTTGTCGTTTTGTTGTAAGATCACCAAGTTTTTGGAATGCTCCGAATTCTACTTGATCGTCTAAATCAGGATCAATACCTGCAAAAACATCTCTAAAGATTGTACGAGCACCATGCCAAATGTGACCAAAATAGAATAATAAAGCGAAACATAAATGACCAAAAGTAAACCAGCCACGTGGACTACTTCTAAATACCCCATCAGATTTTAATGTTGCTCTATCAAATTCAAAAATTTCACCTAATTGAGCTCTTCTAGCGTATTTTTTAACAGTAGATGCATCATTGAAGCTAACGCCATCAAGTTCACCACCATAAAAATTTACAGTAACACCTACTTGTTCAATACTATATTTAGATTCAGCACGACGGAATGGTACGTCTGCACGAACTACGCCATCTTTATCAACTAGAACAACAGGAAATGTTTCAAAGAATGTAGGCATACGGCGAACAAAAAGTTCACGACCTTCTTTATCTTTAAAACTAGCATGTCCTAACCAGCCAGCAGCAATACCGTCACCATTATCCATCGGACCAGCACGGAATAAACCACCTTTTGCTGGGTTATTTCCAATATAGTCATAGAAAGCTAATTTTTCTGGAATTTTTGACCAAGCTTGAGATAAGGATCCACCTTGAGCTAAAGTTGTTTGAACACGTTTTTGAATTTCTGCTTGGAAATAGCCTTTATCCCATTGATATCTAGTTGGACCATATAGTTCAATTGGAGTTGCTGCGGAACCGTACCACATAGTTCCAGAAACTACAAAGGAAGACCAAAAAACTGCTGAAATACTGCTAGATAAAACAGTTTCAATATTTCCCATACGTAGTGCTTTATATAAACGTTGTGGTGGACGTACACTTAAATGGAATAAGCCAGCTAAAATTCCTAAAATACCTGCTGCAATATGATGTGCTGGAATACCACTTGGGTTATAAGGATTAAACCCTTCTGGACCCCATGCTGGTGCAACTGGTTGAACATGACCTGTTAAACCATAAGGATCAGATACCCAGATACCAGGGCCAAATACGCCAGTAACGTGGAATGCTCCAAATGTGAAACAAAGTAGACCTGATAAGAATAAATGAATACCAAAGATTTTTGGTAAATCAAGTGCAGGATCTCCTGTACGTGGATCACGGAATAATTCTAAATCCCAATATACCCAGTGCCAAATAGAAGCAAGGAATAGTAGACCAGATAGTACGATATGAGATGCAGCTACACCCTCATAGCTCCAAAAACCTGCATTTGTTACAGTTTCACCACTAATGCTCCAACCACCCCATGAATTTGTAATACCTAAACGAGTCATAAAAGGAATTACATATGTTCCTTGACGCCACATTGGATTTAATACAGGATCGGATGGATCAAAAATTGCAAGTTCATAAAGAGCCATTGAACCTGCCCAACCTGCAACTAATGCTGTATGCATTAAATGCACAGCAATTAATCTGCCTGGGTCATTTAAAACAACTGTGTGAACACGATACCATGGTAGTCCCATAAGACTCCTTTTTGATTTTTCATCATAATAGTTTACTTAATTACTTTTGCTTGAGGTACGAAAGTACCCCTACGGGCAAAGCTATATATCGCTTTGAGCGAAGAGATTTTTATTTGGATATTTAATCCTGAAAAGAACACTTTATCATTAATCTCTGTCATATCAATTATAGCATGGGCTTTTATACCTGATAATTGATAGCAACTATAATATTACTTTTTTTAAATTTTATTTAAATACGTCTTATTTCCCTTTCTTCCGTTTCTGTAATCCTTACGAGTTCGTTTACACACAGCCGGCACCTTCAGTGTGAAATAGTGAAATAATTCAAACTTGCCTTAGTCTTAAAATTATAAAAGTGTCTGTAGGGGTACAAATTTTTATTTTTAATATAGAAGAATATTATGATCGATTATTGAGAAATTCTAAGAATCTCCTTCAGGAAAACTAATCGGTTATTAAAAAAAAAAAAAGCATAGTATTCGTTTTAATCAAAGTGTATACTTACTTGTACCTATCTTTTTATTTTTATTAAATTTATGCCTATTGGTGTACCTAAAGTAGCTTTTCGTTTACCTGGCGAATCTGTTCCACAATGGTTGGATATTTATAATCGCCTTTATCGTGCAAGGGTCATTTTTTTAGGTTCAGAATTGGATGATGAGTTAGCTAATCAATTAGTTGGTGTAATGCTTTATCTAAGTGCTGAAAATCAGCGTAAAGGTTTATTTATTTATATCAATTCCCCTGGTGGATCTGTAACTTGTGGAATTACAGTTTATGATGTAATGCATCATGTTGAATCAGAAGTTACAACTATATGTATGGGTATTGCAGCTTCTATGGCTTCTTTTATTTTAGCTGGTGGGGATCGTGGTCATCGAATAGCTTTACCTCATTCACGTGTAATGATTCATCAACCACAAGGTGGGATGCAAGGGCAAGCTTCTGAAGTTCAAATTGAAGCTGAAGAAGTTATGCGAATTCGTCGTCAAGTTGGACAAATTTATGCTGAACGTACTGGTCAAAGTTTAGCTACTATTGCTCGTGATATGGATCGTGATAATTTTATGTCTGCTCGTGAAGCGAAAAATTATGGTTTAGTGGATCAAGTTGTTCGTGATCGTGCTTTTTAAGTTATTTTTATAACTCGCGAAAATTTATTTTATTTTGGCTTTAATTTTGTATTTAATTTCATCTCAAAACGTGTTAAGCTACCATCTAGGCCTGGAACTTAGTAACTTAACCTTCTAACTATGTCAGAACTTAATAGGAGCAGCATTATGAAGCGTTTCAGTAGACTAGGTTTCTGGGTCATTAATATTATTTCTATTTAAATTAAAATACGATATTTAATTAAAAATTTTTTTTTATTTATCTTTTCTGTAGAAAAATTTTGTATTATTTATGTAGAATTAGGGGTTTTCAATAATTCTGAAGTCTGGAGAAAAAATAAAAAACGATAAAAATTAAATTTTTTTATTTTATGAAAAAAATAAAAAAACTTTATGAGAATTTAATTTAGTAGGCGGCACCCAGATTTGAACTGGGGGATAAAGGATTTGCAATCCTCTGCCTTACCACTTGGCTATGCCACCTCTTATTAAAACTTTAATTAGTATATCTTAGAGTTGTTTTTTATGGCAAGTGTTAGTAACAATTTTATTATTTTTTTTAGGTTATTTCACGCCTAAAGCTTGCTTCCTTTTGGGAAAGAGGTAATACTTTTATCCCCTAAGAAGGACGAGTACTCTTTAAGTAGAACCAATAGTTTACTAAAAGATAAAAATATTTTATTTTTTCACAAACTCCTTCATGATTCTATTGGACTTCTACACATAAAATAGTGGTCTAAAAAATTTAAAGGAAGTCAATAAATAATGGATTTCAAAATTTTTTTCCAAATTCCTGATTTAGTTGATTTACAAAGAACAAGTTTTTTACAATTTTTGGAAAAAAATTTAATTGAGGAGTTAAATAATTTTTCACCTCTTCAAAAGGAAAATGGTGAATATAAATTAATTTTTCAAGCCAAAAATTTTCGTTTAAAAAAACCTATTTTTAGTCCTTCTGAAGCATTAATTCGTGGACTTAGTTATGCCGCTGGGTTGTATGTTCCTGTGAAATTAATTCATGGTCCAACCGGTATGATTCAAGAAGACCGTGTTTGTTTAGGGGAAATTCCTTTGATGACTTCGCGTGGCCATTTTATTATTAATGGTACACCTCGAGTTGTTGTAAATCAATTAATTCGAAGTCCTGGAATTTATTACAGTATGGATATTGATAAAGGTGAAAAAGAAAAGAAAAAAACTTTTACAGCCAGTCTTGTCCCTAATCGTGGTTCTTGGTTAAAACTTGAAACAGATAAAGATAATTATTGTTGGGCCAAAATAGATAAAGTAAGAAAAATTCCTGTCTTGGTTCTTCTTCAAGCAATGGGGCTTCCCCAAAAGCTTATTTTTAATTCTATAAAACATCCAGAATATTTATTAAAATCTTTAGAACGCGCGAATCCATCTTCGACAGAAGATGCATTATTACAACTTCATTCTTTTTTACGACCTGATAAACCAGCTACTTTAAGTGGTGCTCGTCAATTATTATCTTCACGTTTTTTGGACTCAAAACGTTATGACTTAGGAAGCGTAGGTCGTTATCAATTAAATAGAAAACTTAAATTAGTAGGGTCACCAACGACTCATCTTTTAAGAGCTGAAGATTTATTAGCTGCAGTAGATTATTTAATAAATTTAAATTATGGAATTGGCGAATTAGATGATATTGATCATTTAAAAAACCGAAGAGTTCGATCGTCTGGGGAATTAATTCAAAATCAAATTCGAATTGGTTTAAGTAGACTAGAACGAATTATTATTGAAAAACTTTCAAGCTTAGAAAAAATTGAAAAATTTACAAAAATAGAAAAAAAAGAGATTCAAAAAGAATTAGGTCGTGGTGGATCTTCTTTATTAAGCATAAGTCTTTCTTCGTTGGTAAGTCCAAAACCAATGGCAGGGGCTTTACGTGAATTTTTTGGCTCCAGTCCTTTATGTCAATTTATGGATCAAACAAATCCTTTATCCGAAATGACTCATAAACGACGTTTAAGTTCTTTAGGGCCTGGTGGTTTAACACGTGATCGAGCAGGTTTAGCAGTTCGAGAAATACATCCAAGTCATTATGATAGAATTTGTCCTATTGAAACACCCGAAGGTCCGAATGCTGGTTTAGTATCTTCATTGGCTACCTATGCTCGTGTTAATCATTATGGTTTTATAGAAAGTCCATTTTTTAAAGTTAATCAAGGAAAAATTATTGATCATTTAGGTTGTTTTTTCTTATCTTCGGATCAAGAACATCAATCTAAAGTAGCACCTCGTGATTCTTTTATTTCTTCTTCATTACTGCGAAATAAAATTCCAGTTCGTTATCGAGAAGAGTTTATTACAGCTGATAAATTAGAAGTTAATTTTGTAGGAATTTCGCCTATTCAAATGATTTCAATGGCTACATCTTTGATTCCTTTTTTAGAACATGATGATGCAAACCGAGCCTTAATGGGTTCCAATATGCAACGTCAAGCAGTACCCTTAATTAATTCTGAAAAACCCATTGTAGGTACTGGATTAGAAAGTCAAGTTGCGAGAGATTCAGGGTCGATTATTATTAGTCAAACACCTGGTCGAGTGACTTATGTTGATCATATGACTATTCGTATAGAATCTGATGAGTTGTTTCTTCATAATATGTCAGGACATATTACAAAATCACACCCTTTGGGCGTAAAAGAATATATTTTACAATCTTATAAACGTTCAAACCAAGAAACATGTATTCATCAAAAACCTGTTGTTCAAGTGGGTGATTGGGTTAAAAAGGGAGATTTATTAGCTGATGGTGCTTCTACTCAAAAAGGTGAATTAGCTTTAGGAAAAAATGTATTAATTGCTTATATGCCTTGGGAAGGATATAACTTTGAAGATGCTATTTTAATTAGTGAAAGATTAGTCTATCAAGATATTTATACATCCATTCATATTGAAAAATATGAAGTAGAAGCTCGACATACTAAATTAGGACCTGAAGAATTTACGCGCGATGTTCCAAATGTAGGTCAATATGTACTTCGACATTTAGATCAAAATGGTATTGTTTCATCCGGTGCATGGGTAGAAGGTGGTGATATTTTAGTAGGTAAAGTTACACCAAAAAGTGAGTCTGACCAAACTCCAGAAGGACGTCTATTACGAGCTATTTTTGGTGAAAAAGCTCGAGATGTAAAAGATACTTCTCTTCGTTTACCTACCGGTGTAAAGGGTCGGGTTATTGATGTTCGTGTTTTTCAAACCCCTCAAATGGCTGGATCTGAGAAAAAAAATGTAATTCAAATTTATATTGCTCAAAAACGACGAGTTCAGGTTGGAGATAAAATAGCTGGACGTCATGGGAATAAAGGAATTGTTTCTAGAATATTACCAATCCAAGATATGCCCTATTTACCCAATGGAACTCCTGTTGATATGGTTTTAAATCCTTTAGGCGTTCCATCTCGAATGAATGTAGGACAAGTTTTTGAAGCATTGCTAGGTTTAGCCGGAAAATATTTAGGTCAACATTTTAAGTTGACCCCATTTGATGAAATGTATGGTTCAGAATGTTCTCGATCATTAGTTTATTCAAAATTAATGGAAGCACGAGAAAGAACTGGTTATCGTTGGCTATTTGAAGCTGATTCTCCTGGAAAAACTTTTCTATTTGATGGGCGGACGGGAGAAGTTTTTGATCAACCTGTAACGGTTGGTTTTGCATATATGTTGAAATTAGTTCATTTGGTTGATGATAAGATTCATGCACGGTCTACAGGTCCTTATTCTTTAGTTACGCAACAACCTTTAGGGGGACGTGCAAAACATGGGGGTCAACGTTTAGGTGAAATGGAAGTTTGGGCATTAGAGGGATTTGGTGCTGCTTATACTTTACAAGAACTATTAACAGTTAAATCTGATAATATGCAAGGCAGAAATGATGCATTAAATGCAATTATTAAAGGTCGACCTATTCCAAAACCCGGTACTCCTGAATCTTTTAAGGTATTAATTCGAGAACTTCAATCATTATGTTTAGATATTGGACTGTATAGTCTTAATTCTACCCATCCAAAAGGACGTGAAGAAATTGAATTAATGAATTTAGGGTAATAGGGTAATATATTTCTTTGAGATTTTTTTTTAATCTCAAAGGAATATTATGAATCTTTTATGGATTTTTTTTGTCGAGAACTTTCTGTAATGGCCCTCAAAAGGATTTGATAATTAATAACATAGAAGTTTTAATTTAAATAAACGATTTTTGTTTAATCCGGTCTTATTTGTTAACTTTAAGATTCAATTAACTTTTATGACAACTTTGCAACAACGAATTCAGTTTGATTTTTTAGAAATTCATTTAGCATCGCCCGAACGTATTAAATCATGGGGACAACGTCAGCTTTCTGATGGTTCTATTGTTGGTGAAGTTACAAAAGCTGAAACAATTAATTATCGAAGTTTTAAACCAGAAATGGATGGTTTATTTTGTGAACGTATTTTTGGACCTGTTAAAGATTGGGAGTGTCATTGTGGTCGGTATAAAAGAATAAAACATCGAACTGATTTTGAAGAACCTGCTATTTGTAATCAATGTGGAGTTGAAGTTACAGAATCACGAGTTCGTCGTTATCGAATGGGATATATTCAATTAGCTTCACCTGTAACTCATGTTTGGTATTTAAAAAGTGTTCCAAGTTATTTAGCAATCTTATTAGATACTCCCGTAAAAAAGGTTGAAGAAATTGTTTATTTTAATAATTATTCAGCAGTTCATCCTAATACAATAAATTATTGTGTAAAATCAGGGTCTGATTGGAATTTTTATCGATGGACAGCTCTTACAAATTATTTTCAAGGATCAGATGGGCCAGGTGATATAAATTATAAAATTTCAAATGATGTCACTTTTTTATGGCCATCAAATCTTTCCACAAGTGACTGTAGTAGTGGAGCTCAAGCTATAGAATTGTTATTAAAAAAGATTAATTTACAAGAAATTCGTTATCAATTAGAAGATGAATTAAAAGTGTTACCTCTTTTAGATAATTTACCTGATTTAGAATTAAAAAAAATTCTTCGGAAAAAGAAAAAAATTATTCGTCGTTTAAGACTAATTCAACATCTTATTCAAACAAAAGCAAAACCTGAATGGATGGTCTTATCTGTTCTTCCGGTTTTACCTCCAGATTTACGACCTATGGTTCAATTAGATGGTGGGCGTTTTGCTACCTCTGATTTAAATGATTTATATCGACGAGTTATTAATAGAAATAACCGGTTAATTAAATTTCAAAAAAATTTAGCACCTGATATTTTATTACGAAGTGAAAAAAGACTTTTACAAGAAGCAGTTGATGCTTTAATTGATAATGGTAGACGAGGGAAACCCGTATTAGGAACGAATAATAGACCTTTAAAATCATTATCAGATATTATTGAAGGAAAACAAGGTCGTTTTCGACAAAATTTATTAGGAAAACGAGTGGATTATTCTGGCCGTTCAGTTATTGTTGTAGGTCCCACTTTACAATTACATCAATGTGGTTTACCTCGAGAAATGGCGGTTGAATTATTTCAACCATTTTTAATACATCGTTTAATCCAATTACGATTAGCTAATAATATTCGTGGTGCTAAAAATTTTATTCAACGGAATGAACCTATTATTTGGGATATTTTAAAAGATGTAATGGATGGCCATCCTGTTTTATTAAATCGTGCCCCAACGTTACATCGATTAGGGATCCAGGCTTTTCAACCTATTTTAGTGGATGGTCGAGCAATTCATCTTCATCCACTAGCTTGTCCAGCTTTTAATGCTGATTTTGATGGTGATCAAATGGCTGTGCATGTGCCACTTTCATTAGAAGCACAAGCTGAAGCCAAATTATTGATGTTAGCATCAAATAATTGGTTATCACCTGCCACCGGTCAACCAATAATTTTACCAAGTCAAGACATGGTTCTAGGTTGTTATTATTTAACAACTGAAAATTTTCAATTAAAAACTGAAAACATTATTAAGTATTCAGAAATTTTACAAAATGAATTTTTGTCCCAAGGGAATACTTTATATCCATCGTTTCTTCTGTATGGAAAATATCCTCTTGGAACAGGACGATATTTTGCTTCATTAACTGATGCACTTATGGCGTATAATCAAAATTTAATTGATTTACATGCATTTATTTGGGTTAGATGGATTGGCTCTATTGAAAATCGACCTACGGATCAAGAACCATTGGAAATTCGTGTTCAATCATCTGAATCTGTTTTAACTATTTACAACCAATATCAGCGATTCGAAGAAAGTTTTAATTCGTTCCCGGTTCGCTATATTCGAACTACACCAGGACGTATTTTAGTTAATCAAATTATTCAAAAATTTTTTATTAATGAAGTTCCGTTTAAAAAAATAGAAGGTTTAATAAGATAGAAGGCTCCAAATATTTCATTCATTATTGGTCATATATCAATTCAAAAGAGTTTTAAGAAGCTTTTGAGTTATTGCTCACCGAAACAAGCATACTTTGGGCTACTTCTTGCCCAAAGGGTACCCTTCTTAGGAAGTGACCAACGGATTCCTCCGGAACCAAAGTAGCTTAAAATCTTTGGATAAAAAGACAAACTAGTGTTTTACTTTTATGTGTCTAATCAAAGTTTAAGAATGAAAACAATGTAATTTATTTCTAATATTGTTTACTCAAAGTTTACAATGTCTTTTGATATTAAATATTCATGTATGAAGTACCTTTGATATATATATTTTTTTTTATTTATGACATTTTTTTTTTATAATCGAACTTTTGATAAAGGTGAAATTCGTCGACTTATTAAGTGGTTTGTTACGCATTATGGCACAACAAAAACAACTCAAATGGTAGATCAGTTAAAATTATTAGGTTTTAAATATGCTACTAAAGCTGGAATTTCTTTGGGTATTGATGATTTAAAAATTCCACCTATTAAGTTTAAATTAGTTCAAGATGCTGAAACTGAGATCTTTTGTGCGGAAGAACGTTATTTGAGAGGGAAAATGACAGCCGTCGAACGTTATCAAAAAGTTATAGATATCTGGAATAGTACAAGTGAAAATTTAAAAGAAGAGGTAATTAAACATTTTCGTCAAACGGATTTATTAAATCCTGTATATATGATGGCATTTTCGGGAGCACGTGGAAATGTTTCACAAGTTCGCCAATTAGTTGGTATGAGGGGTTTGATGGCTGATCCACAAGGCGAAATTATTGATTTACCAATTAGAAGTAATTTTCGTGAAGGTCTTACTGTTACAGAATATATTATTTCGTGCTATGGTGCACGAAAAGGTTTAGTTGATACGGCTTTACGAACAGCAAACTCAGGTTATTTAACTCGAAGACTTGTGGATGTTGCACAAGGTGTCATTATTAATCAGTTGGATTGTCGTACATCTAGATATATTCGCTTGAATTCTTTAGAAGATCAAAAAAAAGTATTATTATCGTTAGAACAACGTTTATTAGGTCGAGTTCTTGCTGAAGATATTTTTGTTAATAATCAAAAATTTTTTTATCGAAATCAGGATGTATCGTTTTATATTGCCTCTAAAATTATGGAGGTAGGTTTAAAAGAAGTTTCAGTACGTTCACCCTTAACTTGTGAAGCTGGTCGATCTTTATGCCAACTTTGTTATGGTTGGAGTTTAGCTCATGCTTGTTTAGTTCATTTAGGTGAAGCGGTTGGTATTATTGCAGCACAATCGATTGGTGAACCTGGAACTCAATTAACCATGCGTACTTTCCATACAGGTGGTGTATTTTCTGCAAATATTGTTTCACGTATTCGAGCACCTCAAGATGGCTTAATTGAATATGTTTCACAACCAGAAGTCAAAAAATTACGAACTCGTTATGGTGAAGATGCTTTGTTTTTATTAACTTCTTTAAAAATAAGAATTGTTAATTCTGGATCAAAAATTTTAATTTTAACTTTATTACCACAAACGTTATTATTTGTAAAACCTGGTGATTTAGTTAATAAAAATCAAATTATCGCTGAATTATCATCTTTTGAAGAAGCCTTTCCTCATCTAAAAATTGGAGAAGGAATTGAGGGATCAAAAAAAATAGTTTCTGAATTAGAGGGGGAAGTTTATTTTGATGATTTAATGACCACTTATGGGGAAAAATCTTCTTCTAGTTTTCTAAATGGAATTCCAGAAGAGCGTGGAACTAAAACTAGAGGTTTAGGTTTATTATGGATTTTATCAGGTTCATATTTATTAAAATTAAATTCTGTTTTAGCAAAAATAAATTGTTATAAAGGGGATTTATTTATTTTAAAATCAAAAAATAAATTATTTTCTGTTCCTGAAAGGATATCTTTGGGTTCATCTCAAAGTGAGTCTTTTTTTAGCAATAATATAAGATTTCATTTAGATATTAATTTAGAACTTCAAAAATTTTATCAAAAATCCAGGATCGCTCAAGATTTCTTATTTTTAAAATCTTCAAATATTTTAACTTTTTCTTTTTCACATAACACTTTATTAGTGAATATTGGTGATTTAATTCGTGAAGGTGATTTTATAGCCGTTGGGGTTTTATCTCCTATTTCCGGACAAGTAATTGAAATTCAATTTTCACAAATAAGTGTACGAATCGGACGACCCTATTTAGTTTCTCAAGGGGCATCCTTAAGTGTTGAACATGGTCAAATTGTTCATGAGGGACAAACTTTATTAACGTTAATTTATCAAAAATCTAAAACAGGTGATATTGTTCAAGGTTTACCAAAAATTGAAGAATTATTAGAAGCAAGAAAAACAAAAGATCTTCAAACCATTCCCAATAATACCCATGTTCGCTTAAAAGATACGTTTCAAAACTATTTACAAATCTATTCTACTGATAAAGCTGCAAGAAAAAGTTTTGAAGAAATTCAAAGTTTTTTAGTTAATTCAGTCCAACTTGTTTATCAATCTCAAGGTGTTGATATTTCTGATAAACATATAGAAGTTATTGTAAAACAAATGACTTCCAAAGTATTAATTCAAGATGGTGGAGAGACACCTTTTTTACCTGGTGAAGTTATTGAATTTGATCGGATTGAAAAAATTAATCAAACGGTTTCACGGCCAGCAGAGTATGAGCCTATTATTTTAGGAATAACTAAAGCTTCTTTAAATACTGATAGTTTTATATCTGCAGCAAGTTTTCAAGAAACAACTCGTGTTTTAACACAAGCAGCTATTGAAGGTAAAAGTGATTGGTTACGTGGTTTAAAAGAAAACGTTATTCTTGGTCGTGTAATTCCAGCTGGAACTGGTTTTTTTACATCCGAAAAAGATTTTATTGTCTCTTCAGCTCTTTCTGAGAATGTAATATCGACACTGCCTTTAGAATCTGAAAAATTTAATTTATTGTTTTCTGAAGAAGATGAAGTTGATTTACAAAGAATAATCCTTGATAATTAAATTAATGAACTATTAAAAAATTTAATTTTAAATATTCGTTGAAGAATCTATTCTGTTTTTATTGAGTATTCCTTTGAGATCATAGGATCTGAATCTATGGGAAGCTAATTAAAATATAAATTGTATCTTCGTATGTTAACTTATTTTTATTATTTTTCGTATTTTTAGGTTTAACTAAAGTTTTTCTTTAGGCCTCTTTGGGACTAAAGCTGAATTTAATTGCAAGCTTTATGTATGTAAATACTTACCTTCGCACCTAAAGGTATAAAGGATTTTTATTATGATTACTTTGGAAGAAATGTTGGATGCGGGAGTTCATTTTGGTCATCAAGCACGTCGCTGGAACCCTAAAATGGAACCTTTTATTTATGGTCAACGAAATGGTATTCATATCATTGATATTTTAAAAACACGTATTTGTTTAGAAGAAGCTTGTGATTTTGTTTTTAAAGCAGCAGTAGAGGGGAAAAAAATACTTTTTGTTGGAACAAAACGACAAGCTGCAACGGTAGTCGCTTCCACAGCAGCGAAATCTAATTCATTTTATGTTAATCAACGTTGGTTAGGTGGTATGTTAACTAATTGGTCTACAATGAAAATTTGTATTCAAAAGTTAAATACTTTAGAAAAACAAGAAAGTGAAGGTATTTTTGATCATTTACCTAAAAAAGAAGCTGCCCTTCGTAAAAAACAATCAGAAAGACTGTCTAAATATTTGGGTGGTGTTAAAAAAATGACTACACTTCCAGATATTGTAATTATTGTTGGTCAAAGTCGTGAATTAAATGCTGTTCGTGAATGTAATAGATTAGGGATTCGAACGATTACTATTCTTGATACTAATTCTGATCCTGATTTAGCAGATTTCTTTATTCCTGCTAATGATGATTCTTTACGATCAATTGAATTAATTTTAACTAAATTAACAGAAGCTATATTACGAGCTCAAACATATCGTCAGAACAATAATTAAGTTATAATTGTAGCTTGCTGGATAATCTCTATTGGTATTTATTTCCGCATAGTATTTTTAGGTGTTTCTTCTTATTCCTTCTTTTCCCTCCGGAGTGGGAGGAGAGGAGAAAGCAATCGGAAGCTTGTTTTCAGGCAAGAGTTCAAAGGTCACCTTTTAATATTGTCAATAATATTTTTTCTATAGGATACTTTCGGTTTATAAATTAAACTATCATCTAATTAGATTATCTAATAAATTTTTTTTATTATTTTATATTTCTAAATCCCCTAGGGATTAAATATTTATTAATAATAAAAAATAATATATAGAAAAAACTTTATTTTTTGTTTAAAACGTCTAGGAGATTCTGATAGATTTCGTTAGAATTTGTTTGAGTTATCTTTTTTGAGGGGGAGAGATTTTATTTATGTTATCTTCAATCTATGAACTTGGCGCCATAGAAGTTGGCCAACATTTTTTTTGGACTATAGGTGGCTATGAAGTTCATGGTCAAGTGTTAATTAATTCGTGGATTGTTATTGCATTACTTCTTATTCTTGCTGTTACTACAACTAAAGATTTAAAACCTCTTCCTGAAGGAGGTCAAAATTTTATTGAATATGTTGTTGAATTTGTTCGTGATCTTGCAAAAGCTCAAATAGGTGAACATCACTATTTAAGATGGGTTCCTTTTGTTGGAACACTGTTTTTATTTATTTTTGTTTCGAATTGGTCTGGTGCCTTAGTTCCATGGAAAGTAATTGAATTACCTCATGGTGAATTAGCAGCTCCAACAAATGATATTAATACTACTGTTGCTTTAGCTTTATTAACATCTATTGCATATTTTTATGGTGGATTAAAAGAACGTGGTTTAGGCTATTTTGCAAAATATGTTCAACCAATGCCACTTTTATTTCCAATTAATGTTTTAGAAGATTTTACAAAACCTTTATCTTTAAGTTTCCGACTTTTTGGAAATATTTTAGCTGATGAACTTGTAGTAACAGTAATAGTATCTTTGGTACCTTTTGTTGTACCAGTACCAATGATGTTTTTAGGTCTCTTTACAAGTGCAATTCAAGCTTTAATTTTCTCTACTTTAGCAGCTGCTTATATTGGTGAAGCTGTAGCAGGTGGACATCATTAAAAAGAAAATAAATTATTATTTATTTTTAACAAATGATTTCTTATCTCCTATGTGATTACTTATTATCCCTTAGGATCTTTTTTGGGTTATTGCTCAAAGATTTCTTTATACATAACTAAAGGTAAGCTTTAGGTACTAACTTAAGGTTCTTAAGTTATTTTAATTATTATTTATTAAACTTAAAACAACCTTATTACGATTATTAATCTAAAGCTTATCTTAATTAGATCTGGAAATTATTAAATAATTTCTAGTTTCCTCTTTTAGTGTGAGCTGAAACCTGTTAATCTAATAAGGATTTATCGAATTGGAGAAAAAATCTAATGGATCCATTAATTGGTGCTGCGTCTGTAATTGGTGCTGGTCTTGCTATTGGTTTAGGTGCTATTGGTCCTGGTATTGGTCAAGGAACTGCTTCTGGTCAAGCTGTTGAAGGTATTGCACGTCAACCTGAAGCTGAAGGTAGAATTCGTGGTATGTTACTTTTAAGTTTAGCGTTTATGGAAGCGTTAACTATTTATGGTCTTGTTGTAGCATTAGTATTAATGTTCGCAAACCCTTTTGTTTCTTAATTAATTTTATTTATCCCTAAAAGTACCCTCTAGTGTTTCACACTTGAATATTCAACTTTATAGGTTCTTAAAAAGATAAAAAAAAATTGGTTCATTAGATTAATTTTTTATTTCTAGTGAACTAATTTTTTTTATCTTTTTTATTTTATATCTTATCTAGGTACTTGAGTATTCATTAGATACTCTATAACCTTCTTTCTGAAGGGGAGACGTAATTTTGGTATAGTAGAGACCTGCTACGGTTGACTTGAAAGGATAAAAATTTTTTTTGATATCTTAAGATAAATTTTTTATATAATGCTTGATATGGCATAGAAATGGAAATGGAGGTTTTGGCAAACGTGTTTAACATCATAGCAAGCCTCTCTCATGAGGGATTTGGTATAAATACCAATATTATTGAAACTAATCTTGTAAATTTAGCTGCAGTTATTGGGGGATTAGTGTATTTTGGAAGTGATTTTTTAAAATCCCTTTTAAATACTCGACAAGAAAATATTTTAAAAACGTTGAAAGATGCTGATGCAAGATTATTAGAAGCAACGCAAAAATTAAATCAAGCTAAAGCTGATTTAGAACTTGCAAAAACAAAAGTTTCTGAAATTACTGTACAAGCTCGTACTGCTGCTCAACAAGGAAGTCATACTGTGTTAAAAAATGCTGAAGCAGAATTAAAACGACTTGAGGACACTAAGAAAGAAACTCTTCGTTTTGAAGAACAAAAAGCAGTTAGTCAAATTCGTGAACAAGTAATTCGTCTTGCTTTAGAACAAGCAGTAGAAAAATTAAAAACTCGTATGAATCAAGATTCAAGTGTAGAAACAAGTTTAACTGATTATAATATTGCAATGTTTAATCGTTTAGTAACTGCACAAAAAAATTAGCCTTAAAAGAAATAAAACGAGCTTTCTTTTTGATATTGATAAGTCTAAAGTTTGATATCAATGAGTGTAAAGTTTATACTTGATTTTAAGTATTAAGTATTAAATTTTTATTCAAAAACTTTTTTTTTTTTTTTTATTAAAAAAACGTTTTTATAAAAATTGTTTATTTAATAAGTTATTTTATAGAACAAAGGTTTAATTTTTTAATGTATTCTTAATATCATTTCAGCTATCCCTAGCGATTCTTTAAGTGCGAAGCCTCTAAAGGTAAGCTTTAGGACTCCTTTAGGTTTGCTGTAGTCTTTTTAAAACCCTCTAATTGAATAAAGGCTCATGATCAAAATTCGTCCTGACGAAATTAGTAGTATCATCCGTCAACAAATTGAATCTTATAATCAAGAAGTTAAAGTAGTAAATGTTGGGACTGTTCTGCAAGTTGGTGATGGTATCGCTCGTATTTATGGACTTGAAAAAGTAATGGCGGGTGAACTTTTAGAATTTGAAGATGGAACCGTTGGTATCGCTTTAAATCTTGAAACTGACAACGTTGGTGCTGTATTAATGGGTGATGGTTTAACTTTACAAGAAGGTGCTTCTGTAAAAGCAACAGGTAAAATTGCACAAATTCCAGTAGGGGATGCTTATTTAGGTCGAGTTGTTGATGCTTTAGCTCGTCCTATTGATGGTAAAGGACCTATTGCTAGTAAAGAAAATCGTTTAATTGAATCCAGTGCTCCAGGAATCATTTCACGTCGTTCTGTATATGAACCATTACAAACTGGTTTAATTGCAATTGATTCTATGATCCCAATTGGTCGTGGTCAACGCGAATTAATTATTGGTGACCGTCAAACTGGAAAAACTGCAGTAGCAACTGATACTATTTTAAATCAAAAAGGTAAAAATGTTGTTTGTGTTTATGTAGCAATTGGTCAAAAAGCTTCTTCTGTAGCACAAATTGTTACCAATTTAGAAGAACGTGGTGCAATGAGTTATACAATTGTAGTTGCTGTTAATGCTGATTCCTCTGCAACTTTACAATATTTAGCTCCATATACTGGTGCAACTCTTGCTGAGTATTTTATGTATACAGGTCGTCATACTTTAGTAATTTATGATGATTTATCTAAACAAGCTCAAGCATATCGTCAAATGTCTTTATTATTAAGACGTCCACCAGGACGTGAAGCTTATCCAGGTGATGTTTTTTATCTTCATTCACGTTTATTAGAACGTGCAGCAAAATTAAGTAACGAACTTGGTGAAGGTAGTATGACAGCATTACCTATTGTTGAAACTCAAGGTGGTGACGTATCAGCGTATATTCCAACCAATGTTATTTCTATTACTGATGGTCAAATTTTCTTATCCGCTGATATTTTTAACTCCGGTATTCGTCCTGCTATTAATGTGGGTATTTCTGTATCTCGTGTAGGATCCGCTGCTCAAATTAAAGCCATGAAACAAGTAGCAGGTAAATTAAAATTAGAACTTGCTCAATTTGCTGAATTAGAAGCATTTTCTCAATTTGCATCTGATTTAGATCAAGCAACTCAAAATCAATTAGCACGTGGTTCTCGTTTACGTGAACTTTTAAAACAAGCACAATCTTCACCATTAGAAGTAGAAGAACAAGTTGCTACTATTTATACTGGTGTTAATGGTTATTTAGATACTATTGACGTTGCAAAAGTTCGTGAATTTTTAATTGGTTTACGTGAACATATTGCTTCTACTAAACCAAAATATGCTGAAATTGTACGTTCTACAAAAGCTTTTACCCCTGAAGCTGAAGAACTTGTAAAAACAGCGATTAAAGAATACACAGCTACTTTTAAAGCTAGTTCTAAATAGTATCTTTAGGTTTTTTTCCCATCTTCCCAAAGTGGGTATTGAAGAGTAACCATGGGACAGCTGAATCTTTTGAACTAAAAACTTACTAAAGAATTAAAAGAATTTATTTTAATCCTTTAGTAAGTTTTTCCCTAAGGGGATTTATAGTTCCTATCAAAGATTCTATTGACCTTATTTATGATTCTACAACTTAGCTTTAGAATTGTTACTCAAGGCTTACTTCCCAATCCCAAAAGAACAGTGGTGGAGAAAAAAGGATAGACAATTATTTTGAATCTCGTTATAATTAATTTGTTCTTATTTAGAAGTGGGCGGTTAGCTCAGTGGTAGAGCGCTTGCCTTACAAGCAAGTGGTCACTGGTTCAAGCCCAGTACCGCCCAAATTGTTGCATAATTTTGAGTTTATCGTCTAATGGATAGGACAGGAACCTTCTAAGTTCCTAATGTAGGTTCGATTCCTACTAGACTCATGTTTAATATTTTTTTATCTTCCTTGATCCTAACGGGTTTTTGAAGAATACAAACGAATCCTAAGTTTGTTTTTAAGATCCAAAAGTTTCTTGCAGTTTCTGGTTCTTTTAGCGTTGTCAGTCAAAAATTTGAAATTTGCCTTTGAACTTTTTTCAGAATCAAAGGCAAAAGTCTTTATTACTAAGAAAAGAGGCCAAAACATGCCCTTGGGGTTTATTTTATTCCAAAGGTTGTCTTTGAGGTTGTTAAAACTTTTTTATTGGAATCCAAATACTTGGTTAAAACATTCTTGAACTTTATAACCAGAATCAATTGATTCCAAAGGATCTTTACGTAATCTATGACGTAAACATAAAGTAATTACTGTAAAAATATCTTTTGGTAACACTTTCACACGACCTTCAAAAGCAGTTAGTGCTTTAGCAGCACGTGTTGTTACAATATCACCTCGTAAACCATCAACATCTAATTGTGAACAAATTTGTGAAATTTTAATTCGTAAATCATACTCAATTTCAACTTGTAATAAACGACTTGTTGCTTCAGCAATTTTTTGTTTTAAATCTTGTTGAGATTGTTCATAAGTGGAACGAAATTCTGTTGGATTTTGATCAAAAGAAGCACGTTGTTCAACAATTTTAACTCGTAATTCTGGTTCTTTTACAGTCCCAATTTGTGCATGCATTCCAAAACGGTCTAATAATTGTGGACGTAATTCTCCTTCTTCTGGATTTCCGGATCCGACTAAAATAAATCGCGCTGGGTGGGAAATTGAAATACCTTCACGTTCAACAGTATTCCAACCAGAAGCTGCAGAATCCAATAATACATCTACTAAGTGATCATCTAAAAGGTTTACTTCATCAACATATAAAATTCCACGGTTAGCTTTTGCTAATAAGCCAGGTTCAAAAGCTTTAACCCCTTCAGTTAATGCTTTTTCAATATCAATTGTTCCACAAACTCTATCTTCGGTTGCACCTAAAGGTAAATCTACCATCGTTACTTTTGCTTTTGTAACTTCAACAGTTTTATTTTCTTTAATCATTTGACGAACTGAATCACTCATTAATTCTGGATCTTTCGGATCAGAATTAAAAGGATCATTTGCCACAACATCAATTTCAGGTAATAGATCTACAAGTGCTCTAACGGTGGTTGATTTTCCTGTGCCGCGATCTCCCATAATCATTACACCACCAATTTTTGGATCAATTACATTTAAAATTAGGGCTAATTTCATTTCTTCTTGACCAACAATTGCTGTAAATGGAAATACAGCTCGAGTACTTTTTGATTCAGTTTTATTAGGTGCCATTATTTGTTTTTTACTATAGAGAAATTGTTAATTTTTTAGTAAATACTAAAAAATCTTTGATTAAAATTTAATTATTACTAATACTAAAGATTAATATATAGATATTCTTATTACTTTTTTTATCTTAAAACATATCAGAGAAAACTTCAATAGAAGTTCTAGGTTCTTACGGATTCTTTCAGAAAGCGGGTAGCGGGAATCGAACCCGCACCTTCAGCTTGGAAGGCTGGGGCACTACCACTATGCAATACCCGCTAAAGATATTTTTAATTATAGCCAAATAATATTTATTTAGCTAGTAGTCCAGATACTATCCACGTTGTTATCGATTTTATTCACTATCTAAATATATTTTTAAACTTATTCTTCATCTAGACTAGAGTTCCCTCTTTATCTCCATGCTTATTTCCTTCTCCTCTGATCACAGTTAGCCTGAAGTTAATATTTAGGGGACTAAGTCCCTAAAGCTTTTCTCTAAGGTTTCGAACTTACCTCAGTTCCTTTTTTTGGGGATAGATGTGCCCTAAGATCCCTTTATGATTTATCATATTCCTTTTAAGCAAACTAAGTCACATCATTAAATGGTTTATTTTTCGCCAAGTTCTTAATGAAGAAATGAGGAATTCTATATTTCTTTTAGGGATCAAAGAGTATCTTACGGCACTATGTACTTAAACAGATATGCTTTTGGGTTAAATTTTAATTTAGAAGTAAATGATAATTTAAATAACAATTTGATTTTCAATTTTAATAAGCATCTTGAAGTTCGTAAAAATCAGGTGTAATATAATCTTTCCGCATTGGCCATCCAATCCAATATTCTGGCATTAAAATTCGTTTTAAATGAGGATGACCTTCATAAATAATTCCATACATATCATAAGATTCACGTTCTTGGAAATCTGCTGTTTTCCAAATTGAAAATACGGAAGGAACTCGTGGATTGTTTCTTGGTAAAAATACTTTGATACAAACTTCTTCAGGATGTTCAGCATTATCAGTCATTTGAACTAAGTGATAAATACTTACTAATGGCCCTCCAGGTTCGGAATCATAAGCTAGTTGAGATCGTAAATAATTAAAACCGTATTTAAATAAAGCTTTTCCTACTTTAAGTAAATCATCGGGTAAAATTTCAATAATTTCAACTCCTTGATGATCAAAACCTAGTGGTTTATTTTTGAATTGATTTTTACTTAACCAAATAGATATTTTCCCTTGATTATTCTTTTGAATTGACATAATTTTTATTGGTTCCTTCAGAATAATTTACACTAAAGTTTACGCTTTTTTCTATTCCTTCCGTTAGTGTGCCTTTTATACTTGTTTTTTCATTACTTAAATAATGTCCAGTATAAATAGCATTTACATATTTAAAGTTATGTTTTTTAACATGATAGTTATGTTTGCGAGTTCGTAAAGAGCGATCAGCAATAGTTTCTTGACCTACTTTTTTTCGCAATTTAATAATTGCATCAATAATCGCTTCCGGTTTTGGTGGACAGCCAGGTAAATAAATATCCACAGGAATTAATTTATCAACACCTCGAACTGTAGTATATGAATCAGTACTAAACATTCCTCCAGTAATTGTACATGCACCCATCGCAATTACATATTTAGGTTCTGGCATTTGTTCATAAAGACGAACTAAAGAAGGTGCCATTTTCATAGTTACCGTTCCAGCAGTGATAATTAAATCTGCTTGTTTTGGACTTGATCGTGGAACTAGTCCAAAACGATCAAAATCAAATCGTGATGCTAATAACGATGCAAATTCAATAAAACAACAACTAGTACCATAAAGAAGGGGCCATAAACTGGATAATCGTGCCCAGTTATATAAATCATTAATAGTAGTTAAAATTAAATTATTACTTAAGTCTTCAGTAACATTTGATGCTTCAATGGAGTAGATTTCTTTTTGTTGTATGCTTATTTCCGGATTGTCATTATTCAAATTTAATGCAATCTCCGAAGGTATTTTTATGCCCATTCTAATGCTCCTTTTCTCCATGCATAAACTAAACCTAAAATTAAAATAAAAATAAAAATAATTGCTTCAATAAAAGCTGAAAGTCCTAAATTACCAAAACTAACAGCCCATGGATATAGGAATAATGTTTCTACATCAAATAGAACAAACGCAAGAGCAAACATATAATATCGAATATTAAATTGTAGGCGAGCTTCCCCTATTGGTTCAATTCCAGATTCATATGTTGTTCTTTTTTCTGGACTACCATTTCGTGGTTGAACGATAACAGAAAGGCCTAATGCTAAAACAGGAATTAATAAAGTAACTATAAGGAAACATAGTAAAGAATCATAACCTTCAAGAATAAACATATAATTTTAATTTTAAAATTTAAAATGTCCTTTTGGATCCTTCAAAGAGCTGGCACTCGTAGAATATTTTAAAGGATTTGCTGTCTAAGTACATTTAGTTTTGGATCTTTCATTTAGTTCAATAAAGAAAGATAAGTTCGACGTATTTGTTTATTGTGTGTGTTTTCTTTTTTAAATTTATTTTTTGTTCTAAACAAAATAATTTTTATAATATTAGCAATTATAATTGAATAATAAAATTGTTATCTATTTATAAAATACAATTTAATTACCTGGAGTAATTTTATTGTATTCTAAATTTAATTACTTATTTATTTAAATTACAAAATAAAATATTTTTAGAAATAGTAACTATCTATTCAAATATGCTATTATATTTTTGATTCTGGTGGATGTAGCCAAGTGGTAAGGCAGTAGATTGTGACTCTATTATTCGCGGGTTCAATCCCCGTCGTTCACCCATTGCATTGATTAAATAGTTTTTAGGGTCTTTTTTGAATGTCCTTTTATTACGAAAGAATCTTTTTTCAATATTATTTTTATTTTATCAAAAAAAATTCTTTTTAGAAATAAGGTTTTTTTATTGTAGACAAAAATTTAAATTATTGATATTTTTATCTTAAATAAAGGGTAGTAAATGTTGATTACAGGATATTAGTTTAAAAATGAGAAATAGATTTTTTTTAACTATCTTGAGGAAAGTCCGGGCTTCCCAAAAATAAACAGCTGGATAATTCCCAGTAGGATAATACTTAAGTTGTTTTATCTTGAGGAAAGTGCCACAGAAATAAACCGCCTTGTAGCGAAAGCTAGGTATCTATAAATACACTTTTGGGCTTTTGCTCGAAATAGGCTTTCGGTTAGGTAAGGGTGCAAAGGTAGCTTAAAAGACTACCAGAAATTTTGTAAGAAATTAGTAAGGTAAACCCCTGTAGGAAGTAAGATTTAGTTTTTTGTTAATTAAAAAAAATTCTTTTTTTTTTTTATTTAATTACCACATACTTTTCAATATCGCTTGAAATAAATTGTAAAATTTATTCTAGACAGATTATCATATTTTTTATGGTTAAACATAAAAAAGACAAAACCCGGCTTATTTACTATCCTTTTTAAATAAAAAACTAATTTTGAATATATATATATTTTTTTTTAGAAGAAGAAAATACTATCAGATTGTCTTGTCAGACACTCTAGCTTGTTGTTAAAATGAAGGACGACTCATCTAGTTTATCGTTGTCTAAAAGACTTTCAAAATGAATTTATTTTTTCGCAAAATTAAAAATTAATCTTTTAATTTTTTTGATTAAAATAACGCTTGAAAGACTTGATTTTAAGGAGTTTGCCATGTCTGGTTCTACCGGAGAACGCCCTTTTTCTGACATTATTACCAGTATTCGTTACTGGGTAATTCATAGTATTACAATTCCTTCTTTATTTGTCGCAGGTTGGCTTTTTGTTAGTACAGGTCTTGCTTATGACATTTTTGGTACACCAAGACCAAATGAGTATTTTACAGAAGAACGCCAAGATATTCCGTTAATTACTGATCGTTTACATGCTTTAGAGCAAGTTAAAAGTTTCAGTCCAAATTAGTATTGGCCTTTTCGAATAAATTGTCCCCTCCTAGGAAGGGACCGTAAAGTATTTCTTTATAGTAAAAATGCATTCCCTCCTATGGGGGGATCACATGTAAATTGAAATTGAAGAAGCACTGGTCCCCCAAAGGGATACCAAAGATAAAGCTTTATTCGAAAAGATTAAATTTTGAGTGAATTTATCCAACAATGACAAAAACTTATACTTATCCAATTTTTACTGTTCGTTGGCTTGCTGTACATGCTTTAGCTATTCCTACAGTATTCTTTCTTGGTTCTATTACTGCAATGCAATTTATTAGCCGTTAATTTTTTTTTGTTTAGAGTTTATTTTTAATTAAAAACACTTTAAACAAAAAAATTGGGTGATTTATTACATAATCTTATTTCGTTTTTAGATTTTTGATAATTTTTATAAAGCATTCAAGAGGTCGTCATGACAACCCCTAATCCAAATAAACAATCTGTAGAATTAAATCGTACAAGTTTATACTTTGGTTTACTTCTTATTTTTGTGTTAGCTGTATTATTTTCTAGTTATATTTTTAATTAAAAATATAGTTTTTAATTTAAGTATTTAAACAATTTAAAGGATAGTTTTTTATGTCTAATACAGGAACAACTGGTCGAGTACCACTGTGGCTTGTTGGAGTTGTTGTAGGTCTTGCAGCTATTGGTATCCTTAGTATTTTCTTTTATGGTTCTTACACTGGTCTTGGTTCTTCTTTATAAAAAAGACTTTAATTAAAAATAAATATTTTTAACTAATAGTTAAAAATATTTATTTTTAATTAAAATTGAATGCTTTTGGTTTCTACTTTAAAATAGAAACCAAAAGCATTCAATTTTAATTAATTAATTTGTTCTTGTTCAACATATAAGAATAAAGATGCCATTGCTATGGCAGGAAAAACTAAACCTACTAATGGTACTAAAATTGAAGGTAAATAAGAAGCAGCCATTCGTTTATTGCCTGTGAATAAAAATTTTGACTTAGAAGTATTATAAAATTCTTTCTTCGAAATTAAAAAGATACAATTTAAGAATGTTAGGTTCAATTTAAATTTTTTATTATATTTCTTACTATGTCTATATTATCTTGGTTTGAAGACCAGCGAAAATTAAAAACATTATCAGCAACTCAATATCCTCAATCTACTTCTGATGGAAGTCAAGGTTTATGGACAAAATGCGATAAATGTGGTGTTATTTTATATATTAAGCATCTAAAAGAAAACCAACGTGTTTGTTTTAGTTGCGGTCATCATTTACAAATGTCTAGTACAGAACGTATTAATCAACTTATTGATGTTTCAACGTGGCGACCTTTATTTGATAATTTATCTCCTTGTGATCCGTTAAAATTTAAAGATCAAAAATCTTATATTGAACGAATTAAAGAAGCACAATCTCGTACTGGTTTGAAAGATGCTGTACAAACTGGAACAGGATTATTATCTGGAATTCCTGTTGCTCTAGGTGTTATGGATTTTGGTTTTATGGGTGGCAGTATGGGTTCTGTTGTTGGTGAAAAAATTACTCGTTTAATTGAATATGCTACAGAATCTGGTTTACCGTTAATTCTTGTTTGTGCATCCGGAGGTGCACGTATGCAAGAAGGAATTTTTAGTTTAATGCAAATGGCTAAAATTTCATCTGCATTAAAAGTTCATCAATCATGGGCTAATCTTTTATATATTCCGGTATTAACATCACCTACAACAGGTGGAGTAACTGCTAGTTTTGCTATGTTAGGTGATTTAATTGTGGCAGAACCAAAATCATTAATTGGGTTTGCTGGCCGTCGTGTTATTGAACAAACTTTACAAGAAAAATTGCCAGATGATTTTCAAACAGCTGAATATTTATTAAATCATGGTTTTTTAGATTTAATTATTCCACGTGCTTTATTAAAACAAGCTTTAGCTGAAAGTTTAACTTTATATAAAGAAGCTCCTTTAAAAAAATTAGGAAAAGTTCCTTTTTCTCAGATCCCCGTTGGGCATAGTGCTCACGGTGAATATTTAGTAGATTAGGTATTTTATTGCACCCAAAGAAATGCTTTGGGCAAAAATCCAAATAGTACGGCATTGAGCATCTCCGTAGTAAGCTTTTTGAGTATCTATGAAGTACCTAAATTTTAAAATTATTCCCTAAATAATAATTTGTAGTATTAAATGGAATCTTTTTAAATATGAAGGAATACTTTTGTGAACACCTTTAGCCTCTTGATTTTTGTAATATTTCATCGTAGATATGTCAATATGCATTAACGCGTTAGGTTATTCGGAATTTTATCGAATAACATAGCTTTGTTATAAAGGTAACAAAATCGTAAGGTATCATATTTAAAGGACCATGAGTACATAAATAATTTTTATTGCTTTTATCTTGATAAAGGCTCACGGAATATTAGATGTTGAATCAAAAGTATTTGATGAGAAAATAGAGATTTTTTTTAATCTCTTACAATCAATGTTCTTCAACTTTTTTAGTTGTCATTTTCGAATAGTAATATGGCTGATGAATTACTTATTTTAGAATCAAATCGTATAGCAGCTTTAAGAAGTAATTTTAAAGTTGAAAAAATTTTTGTTGCTCGAAATTCATATCAACTCGGGGATATATATATTGGTTGTGTAGACAAAATTATGCCTACTTTAGATGCATCGTTTATTGATTTAGGTATATCAGATCTTAAAGGTTTTATTCATCGTGAAGATTTAGGTCCTTTAAAATTAAATAAATTTACAAATGATATAACAAAATTACTTAAACCACGTCAAAAAATTCTTGTACAAGTGACTAAAGAACCTACTAGTACAAAAGGTCCTCGTTTAACTGGAAATATTAGTTTATCTGGAAGGTTTTTAATTCTTCTTCCATTTGGAACTGGAATTAGTGTTTGTTCTACACTTACTGATTCGGGAGAACGTTTAAGATTACGAACGGTTTTACAAAATTTTTTACCTAAAAATATGGGTATTCTTGTACGACAACAAGCGTTTGGAACTCGTGATTTTGTATTATTTAATGAACTTATTTTTTTACAAAAACAATGGCGATTGATAGAAAGAAAGGCTAAGTATATATTATATCCACAATTAATTTCTCACGATTCTAATTTTGTGCAACGAGTATTACGTGATTTATATACTGTGAAAATTTCTCGCGTGTTTACCGACTCACCAAAAGTTATTCGACAAATTAAAATTTTTTTGGCAGCTTGGTCGATTCCTTTTTTACCAAATACAATTGTATTAAATAGTTTTTCTAAAAATGATTTATATAAAAAGAATTTTTCTAATATTTATTCTTTATCATTTTTTTCACTAAATAAATTGCTTAAACATGTATTAAATCCTAAAATTTTTCTACCCTCCGGGGGTTCTATTATAATTCAACCTACTGAAGCATTTACTGTTATTGATGTAAATTCTGGCTCCTTCTTTCGTAGTCGAAATTTACGCTCAAGTACATTACAAATTAATTTTGAAGCTGCTAAAGAAATTGCTTTTCAAATTCGTTTACGAAATTTAGCGGGTGCAATTGTGATTGATTTTATTGATATGCAACTTTCGTCTGATCAAAATCGATTACTTCAGTATTTAGCTTTTTGTTTAAGTAAAGACGAATCTAATCCACAAATTATTCAAATGTCTGAATTAGGTTTTGTTGAGATTACACGACGACGCGAAGGAAAGAATTTATACGAATTATTTAGTCCTAGTTGTCGAATTTGTCAAGGATTTGGATCTTTTATACCTAATTATCCTAATTTATTTCTTTAGTACTGAAATACATTATTTTTTTATATAAAATTTTTATATAAAAGTTATGTCCTATTGACTTAATATTTTTTTAATTATAATTTACATTATTTCCATAGAGAACTTCTTTTTCATCTCTATATGTTGATTAATAAATATGAATTCAGAATTGAGTATTTGAATCATATTTATATAATTTTTTATTTTAAAAGTATAAATCTTTTTTTATGGAATTTCAAAATTTATTAATTTCTTTAAATACTGGTGTTTTAATTCCTGAAATTAGTATTGTAATATCTCTTCTTTTGATTTGTTTAATTGATTTAAGTTTTAATGTAAAAAATCCTTTTTATTTTACTGCAATTGCAACCATTGGTTTTATTATTGCTTTTACTAGTTTATGTTTACAAATAGGTCAACCTGAACAAATTGCCTTTTTAGGCAGTTTTCGTTCTGATCTTTTAAGTATTAGTTTTCGTTTATTTAGTGTAATATCTGGATTTATTTGTATATTTTTATCAACTAATTATATTCGTTCATCAAATACACCTTTTCCAGAATTTTTAATTTTTTTATTGACAGCTACTTTAGGTTGTATGTTACTTGCTGGTTCTAACGATTTACTAATTTTATTTGTTTCTTTAGAAACATTAGGTTTTGCTTCTTATTTAATGGTTGCTTACTTTAAACAAGAAATTAGTAATAACGAAGCAGCAGTTAAATATTTATTAACAGGTGCAATTAGTTCTTCTTTTTTCTTATATGGTTTGTCGTGGTTATATGGTTTATCTGGGGGTCATTTAGAACTAAATTATTTAGGTGCTTCGTTGCTTAATGGTGGTATTTCTAACTCTTTAGGTCTATGGTTAGCTTTTCTTTGTATTTTAATTGGTATTGGTTTTAAATTATCATTAGCCCCATTTCACCAATGGACACCTGATGTTTATCAAGCAGCTCCTTCTCCTGTTACAGCTTTTCTTTCCGTTTCTTCAAAAGCAGCAGGTTTAGTCATTACTTTAAGGTTATTAACTGTTATTTTTCCATATTTTTTTAGTGAATGGAGCGTCACCCTGCAACTTTTAGCTATTGCTAGTATGTTAATTGGTAACTTAGTTGCCTTTACCCAAACTAGTTTAAAACGTTTATTAGGTTATTCTTCAATAGGTCAAGCTGGATTTTTAATTATTGGTCTTATTTGTGGAAATCAGAACGGGTATTCAAGTTTATTAGTATATATTTTTATCTATATATTTATGAATTTAGGAACTTTTGCATCTTTAATATTATTTAGTTTAAAATTTGGAAGTGATGAAATTAAAGATTATTCTGGTTTAGTCAATAAGGATCCTATTTTAGCTTACTGTTTGGCACTTTCTTTACTTTCTTTAGCTGGAATGCCCCCATTAGCTGGATTTTTTGGTAAATTATATATTTTTTTATCGGGTTGGAGTTCAGGTTTCTTTTTTTTAATTTTTGTTGCTTTATTTACAAGTGTTGTATCTATTTACTATACTTTGAAATTTGTAAAATTATTATTTATTTCTGAAAATTTTTCTTCTTTTTCGAATCAATTAAAAATCATTTCATCTAATTCTTTATTAACTATGGATTGGACTTTTTCACAAGTTGATTCATTAAGATTAACAATTATTGTTTGTACTTTATTGTCGACATTTTTAGGATTATTTTTAAATATTCTTTTAACTACATCTCATTTTACTGTAGAATCAAGTAGTATTTTAAATACTTTAGGTTGGTCATTAAAGGATTTATATTTTTAATGTAACATATCAATATTTAAATAATGTGTTCCTTAAATTAGAGTCTGATTCAGAGTCTGGATGAGAATCTGGATCAAAAGCTGAATCAGAGTCTGATTAGAGTCTAAATTAGTAGTTTTAGTTTTAGCAGCAGGAGCTACATAATAAAGATAATTGATTGAAGCTTTCTTTTTAGGAACTTTTTTTTAATCATTAAGATTTTTTCCTTAGGTTTTATTACAATGCCGTTATGGTGAAATGGTATACACGTTGCATTCAAAATGCAATGAGGAAACTCATATCGGTTCAAGCCCGATTAACGGCACATTATTATAACAGTTTATTGTTTTTTAATTTTTTAACAAGATTGTATATATTCGATCTAAAGTAATTTTAATGTAAATTGTAAAAGGACTTTCTTCTATAGATCAATTTTTTATTTATTTTTTTTAGTATTTCACAGCAATCTAGAAAGTAATCTATAATAGGTAATGAAATGACATTGATCTATACAATATTTTTGGAGTTTATTATCGATGGAAGTTAATATTTTAGGTTTAATTGCTGTAGCATTATTTATTATTATCCCTACATCTTTTTTATTAATTTTATACGTTAAAACTGCTGCACAACAAGGATAAGAAGAAGTTCAATTATTATTTAGGAATAGTAAATAACTAACTATTCCTAAATAGTATTTTTGAGTGATTAATTTGAATATCTAAAAGGTCCTTTTTATTCGTTATACTTAATATTAAGGTTCAGTAGCTCAGTGGTAGAGCAGGGGACTCATAAGCCCAAGGTCACAGGTTCAAATCCCGTCTGAGCCAAAGTTATGTCGAATATTTGAAAGTATCTTCTGATAAGTGAGAAACCTTCTTGTACAGGTTTAGTTTAAACTTTATTTAATTAGAATTCTCCTAGGGAGTTTGGGTCATTGAAAGTAGACCTTTCTAACTTCTAATATGACTTGTAGGCTTTAGGGTCTCTTTTGCATTTTTTTCCCTTAGAGGAGGTGAGTGAGAAAGGATAGAACGAGATTTTCGGTAAAGGGTCGATGCCCGAGTGGTTA